>ERZ1292623.692-Hain-H51-01um-R1-692-length-34780-cov-14_pt1 | contig 28828 bp, 31 predicted proteins | sample MGYA00564398_ERZ1292623 | MGnify/ENA primary metagenome ERZ1292623 (study PRJEB36523, sample SAMEA6512633) | groundwater metagenome | collected 2019-01-07 | study: AquaDiva: Metagenomics assemblies of 32 groundwater samples | reverse complement strand
AAGATACGGAGGAGGATGGGTGCAGTGAGGACGAGGAAGATAATGAAGACGAAGACGAAGACGAAGACGAAGACGAAGATGAGGATGATCAGGACGAGGACTAACGCATAATCAATTCTCGGAAAAGGCCCCCTTGGGGGCCTTTTCCCGTTGTCTGATATGATGCTTCGGATGAAACGTCTTCCATTCATTGCGTTTTTTGCGCTCGTCGCTCTTATCTTGTTTGCCGTGGTTCCGCCGCCTGAGCGGGAGGGATCGGAGAAGCCGGCAACGGAAGTTCTAGAACGGGATCTGGCGGCGGAGAATTACGTACGCATACATCTGGCGGACCTTGCGCCGGAAAAGGAGGTGCTGGGAGGCACGTTCTATGTGACGGAGATATATGCCACAGGCGGTACTGGCTCCGTGTCCTACGAGGACGGGCATAACGCGTATACGGCAGATTTCCGCTATAGGAGCGATTCCAGTAATATAACCATCACCTCGTTCGTCATCAGGGAGTAACCTGTTTCGAATCGCTCGGTTCTTAGCCTTTCATTCATTAAACATTAAGCCTCGGTACGCCAGATTAGCTATATGTCACGCACAACCATCATCATCCTCGTTATCGGCCTCGTATTCCTCATCGGCGTCGGTGTGGCTATGTACCGACTCAATGATGCCGGCAAACGTGAGGTGGTGAATCAGTACCGGGGTTCGCAGTTCAGTATCACGTACCCGCTCGAACTCGAGCTCGAGGAATATGCGAATGGCTCACTCTCCATTGGCTCGACAACGACAGAAGGATTCCGCCCGGCTGTAGAACTTACGATAGCCACGCCTGCAGGCGACGCAGTGTCCGCAGATTTCGAGACATTCCTCTTAGCGCAGATGAAGCTTCTGTGCAACGCGACCGAATCCGGAGAAAGCGTCAGTTGCAATGACGTGGAGCGAAGCCGTGCGTTCAGTACGAAGAATGGCGAGAACACTACCGAGTACTACCTCACACTTATCAGTCGTCCAGTCGCGGGTGGGGAGGTAGTCACGAAGAGCTTCGGGCCTATCTATACCTATGTGCTTCCGCCTCGCGAAGAGGACGCCGCTTCGGCCTACGCTGCGCTCATTGTGTACACCCCCCTTGCCTCCGTGCTTGCCGGGAACGCGGACCAGGCCCTTCTGACCCGAATCAACGACTCGGTCACGATAGGAGGGGGTCGCTAGCCATCCCCAGCCAAGCGCCCTCGTGATGGGGGTACAATATAAGGGTTATCCCATTAACCCATAGACATGCATAACCTATTGAATTGCACGTGCAGCGATAAATTCTCTTCGCTCGCCCCCTTCTTGCTTCGGGTCGTCGTTGGCGCTATTTTCCTCGCGCACGGCTGGCAGAAGCTCTCGGGAGGCGTGGACGGAACCGCTGGCTTCCTCGGAACGCTCGGCTTCCCGGCTCCGGAGCTCTTCGCAGTGCTCCTCATCGCGGCCGAAGTTCTCGGCGGCGCATTCCTCATCCTCGGTCTCTTCACGCACTGGGCAGCGAAGGTACTCATCATCGTTTCGGCGGTCGCGCTCGTTTCGGTGCATCTCACGAAGGGCTTCTTCGTTGCGAACGGTGGGTATGAATTCATCCTGCTCATCCTCGTGACCGTCATTTCGGTCATGATCACAGGTCCGGGACGTTGGTCCTTGGATTCCAAGTTGAGGAAGCATTAGAATCTGACGGTTAGAGAAAGCCCCGCTTACGCGGGGCTTTCTCTACACCCGCGGGTGTATGCTTAATGCAGGTCAGAAGGAGACGACAATGGATACAAGCAGGCTGGTACTCGAACAGTTCGGTCCAGACATACGCCATGGACGAAGGCAGTATGACCTCCGCGTCGAAGCGCACTCCTTGGCCACCTTCCCGGATGTGGGGGTGCTCAGAGGACTGTATGAATACTGTTCTGTCGGGGCTCCAGGCAGTGAACTTGTCGTGGTGCGCCGGAACGGCGTCTCGATGGTTCTAGAGATGCCCGCTCGCGTACAGGACTCCCAGTTACAGGCATTCGTGCAAGCCGTCGAACGAGAGACGTATTTCACGGGGTAAAGAGCGGCCGCACGTGGCCGTTCTTATCATTTCCTAGTACACGTCGCCGAGCATCGGGAGCGAGAAGAGTTTCGGCCGCTTATCCGCCTTGAAGAGCGACGCGGGACGGTATCTCGACATGCTTCCGATACCGCTCCCGTCCGCTGACTGCTTACGCGCTTTCACCGACTTCGCGCTCGATCCGAGGTATATGGTGTCGCGGCCGTACTTCTCCGTGAGCTCGTCCACGTGTTCGAATAGCTGTGATACCGCGTCATTGCGTCCCGGCACGCTGAATATATCGAGCTGCTCGGGCTTCGCTTCGCGCAGGCCCGTGAGCGTGATGCCGGTGGTGCGGTACCTCGTACCGGTGCGGTACACCTTGGCGAAGAACGGTTCGAGCGCATGCAATATCTCGCCGGGGACATTCGTAGGGCGGGCGAGCACGAGAGCCTGCGTACGATAGCGGAATTCGGACGATTTCAAGAAGAAGGAAAGGCCGGTCGCGATCAGGTTATACCGCCTGGCCTTGCGGCATGCTCCCTCGATGTTCTTGGAAAGCTCCGAATACAGGAACGAAGCGTCCGCGGTCGCCGGGCTGAAGGTACGGGTTCTTTGTATGGAATGGTAGTCGTCCTTTGCTTCGGTCACTAGGGGAAATACGAACTCACCGTTCAGCTCCTGCCAGAGCTCGATGATCGGTTTCGTGACGCGCGCACGTACCCACGCCTCGTCCTTGCGTGCGAAGTCGAGTGCGGTGGATACACCGTGTTTGCGTAAGAGCGCACCAGTGTTCGGACCGATGCCCCACACTTTCTCCACCGGAACCGTCGTAAGGAACTCATCCTTCCCGAGAAGGGGGATGGGGGTGAATCCGTCCGGCTTCCTATAGTTGGAACCTATCTTCGCCAGGACCTTCGTGCAGGAAAGCCCGACGGAGAAAGTGATGTCGAGCTCCTGGAATAGATCCTTCTTGATCGAAAGAGCGATCTCCTCATACGACTTGTTGAGGGTGCGACGGAGCCCGGTGATGTCCCCGAAGCACTCGTCGATGCCGTACTCCTCTACCTCGGGCGTATACCGGCGCATGATTTCGTACATGCGGAGCGAGTAGAGGGTGTAGAGCTGGTAATCGGAGGAGATGATGATCGCGTCCGGGCATATCTTCTTCACATCCTTCAGTGGTACGCCGCGCGTGATGCCGCGCGCCTTCGCTTCATAGGTCGCGGCCGACACGATGCCGCGTTCCTTGCCGGTTACGACCGGTTTCCCTCGAAGCGATGGATCGCGTGCCACTTCGCAGGCGGCGAAGAAGCCATCGCCGTCGACATGAACGATCGCTCGGGGATAGTAGTAGTTCTTACCCCACCCTACTTCGGTTGGCATGGGAGAAGTTCCAGAAGCGGCGTGTCGGCTTCCGGGATACGCGACGGAGCACGCGCTCGAAGCTACCGAGCTGGTAGAGGGCAGGGGACATGGTTCGGGTAGTCATGATGTAGCGGTTAGTATTTGCGCACGACGGCGGTGACAACAGCTTCGATTGAAAGTTCGCCCTTGGGATAGATCGGTTTGTAAGCGGTATTCGCCGGCTCGAGGAAATAGGAGTCATTCTTCTTGCGGAGATATTTCATCGTGTACTCGCCCTCGATCGAAGCGATGACTATCTGCCCGGGCTTATAGGTCGGATGGCGCTCGACGATCACGAGGTCTCCTGGGCATATCCCCGCGTCTATCATCGAGTCTCCCTTCACTTTGAGGATGTAGCTCGATTCCTTGTGGGGCGTCAGGTACTCGTCGAAGTCCATCACGTCGAGAAGTTCCTCTTCCGCGGGCGACGGGAAGCCCGCCTCCACGAGTCCGAGAAGGGGAGCGCCGCGCATGAGCCTGCCCGGAATGATGTGCCCCTCACGGTCCTTCTCTACGACACCCGCTTCCACCAGCTTGCCTATGAGTTTGTACACGGCGTTCTTGGACTTGAAGCCGGTAAGCGCCATGAGCTCCTTGTAGCCGGGCATGCGCTTATTCCGCTCATAGAACCCCGTTACCTTTTTCTTGTACTCATCGAGCATGGTTCCAGTATAGGTGAACCGTAGTTCACCTGCAAGGAAACGTGGGGATAAGGGTTCACTCATCCTTAATATGCCGCGTCGTATGGTATTCCCATACCCATAAGCACATCAACATATGGCCGATCCAGATCAGCTCCGCGACGATGCCGATCGTGCAGAAAGCGATGCTGCCGAGACCGCAGAACAGCTCCGCCAAGCAGCCGAAGCGGCAGAAGCCGCTGAAGAAGCAGAACGACGAGCGCAGGAGGAGCGGGAAGAAGCGGATAGGCAGGCAGCTGCTGCGAACGATAGTTGATGCTCTATAGGAAGAAGAAAACCCCGGCACGTCCGCACCGGGGTTTTCTTCTTGAGTGGACTATGCCACTGGCGCGAGAGGCTCGTCTTCCTTGGCGAAGCGCGCCTTCACCTCCTTGCCCGGCCAGCGGTGGTAGAGGACGGGGATGAGGATGAGCGTAAGCACCATGGAGAAGGAAAGACCGAACATAATGGCGACCGCGAGCGGGCCCCATATAGCGGACGCGAACGAGAGCGGGATCATACCGACCACGGTCACGACCGTGGTGAGGATGATAGGGCGGAAGCGCGAGGAGGCGGCTGCGACCACCACGTCGGTGAGCGTCTGGTTCGGATTGTTACGTCCGATACGCGCGACGGAGTCCATGAGAATGATGGCGTGGTTGATGATGACGCCCGCCAGCGCGATGACGCCGAGCATGGATGGGAGCGAGAGCGCGGCCCCGGTAACCATGAGACCGAACAGAACGCCGATGAGCGAGAACGGGATGATGGAAAGGAGGTAGAAGGAGTGGCGGAAGGAGTTGAACTCAAGCACGAGGATGCCGAGCATGAGCGCGGCTCCGGCAAGGAGCGCGAGGCCGAGCTCCGCGAACGACTTGTTCACGTCCTCGCTCTCGCCGCCGATCTTCAGGTGCACGCCTTCAGGAAGCTGTTCCGTTTCGAGTTGCTTCTGGAACGCCTGGGATATCTCTATGGGGTTTGCTCCCGTCGCAGCGTCCGCGGTGAGCGTGCTGATACGCGTTCCGTCCTCGTGACGGATGACGGTGTTCGCTGGCTCGTACGATATCGCAGCGATGGTACCGAGCGGCACCGGGCCACGAGTGCCAGGCACCGTGAGCTCGCGCACCGCATCGATGGTGACATGCGTGGTTTCTGAAGGATCCCGATACGTCGGGTTAAGGTCGAGACGCGTGCGCACCTCGATATCGTCGTCCCCGGTGCGTATGTCGGTCGCTTTCGCCCCATAGAGCGCGGTGCGAAGTGTGTCGGCGACTACGAGCGGGGAAACGCCTTGCTCTGTGGCCTTGGCCGTATCGAGCTTCACCACGAACTCCGCGCTGTCGTCCCTCGTGCTTGTGTTTATGTTAGTCGCGCCGGGTATGGTTCCGAGGATGCGCGCACCCTGGTCAGCGGCTTCCGTGAGCGCGATGAGATCATCGCCTTCGAAGGTGACGGAGACGGCCGCCGACGTTGGGGGGCCGCCTGACGGCTCCGACACGATGACGCGCGCTGATGTAATGGGACGCAGCTTCGTGCGCAGCTCATCGACTATCTCCGCGCTCGTTTCCTTCCTGTCCTCCTTATCCACCAAATTAACCGTGATGTTGCCTGCGCGGCTCCCTGAGAGCCCGCTCTGCGCGAAGTAGCTGCCGGAGCCCACTTCGGTCACGAACGATTTGATGCGCGCATCGTCATAGAGGAGTTCCTCGACCTCGCGTACCGAGAGGTCGGTCTCCGAAAGCGCGGTGCCCTGCGGCTTCTCCACTTCGATTGTAATGATGCCGGAGTCCTCTCCCGGGAAGAAGACGACCTTCACTGCGCCCACCATGGGGAGGGCGAGCGATATCACGAGGAGTACGGAGATGCCGATGAGGAACCGGTTCTCCTTCTTCTTGTCGCCGAGAATGCCACGGAGCAGGTTCTCGTACCACGCCTTCGCGCGCTTGTTATATTCCTCCTGACGCTCTTCGAGCTTCGAGAGGGAAGGGCGGATGATGTACATCGATAGGAGCGGCACGAACCCGAGCGCGACGAAGATGGACGCGAGGAGCACGAAGATAACAGTGTATGGAATAGACGCGAGGTACTTGCCGACGATGCCCGAGATGAAGAAGAGCGGGACGAACACCGCGATGGTGGTGAACGTACCGGCGAACAATGGCCACGCATACTCCTTGATAGCGGCGCGCGCCGACTTCTCCTTGTCTCCGTTCTCGACGAAATGCGTATGTATAGCTTCCACCACCACGATGCCGGAGTCCACGAGGATACCGATGGCGAGGATGAGCGAGAAGAGCGATATGAAATTGATGGTGTTGCCGGACGCCGCGATACCGATGAAGGCGATGAGGAACGAGAGCGGGATGGATGCCGCAGCCGCGAGCGACTCACGCCAGCCAAGCGTGAAGAAGAGCATGAGCATAACGAGCGCGATCGTCTCGAGGCCGACGTTCGTGAGCTCGGTGAGGTCATGCTGCACATCTTCCGACGCGTCATACGAAATGACGGTCTTGGTCCCTTCGAGCGTCGTGCTCTCGAGCTCCTTGAGCTTTTCCTTAACCTTGTCGCCCATCTCGACCACGTTGCCGCCCCTACTCTTGAATACTGATATAGAAAGCGCGGGCGCGGATGGCGCCCCTTCGACCGAGACGCGCGAATGAGTGACCGCATCCTCGAGCCCGTCGACCACTTTCGCGACGTCCCGTACGTGGAGCACACTGCCCGCGGGTCCTGCGAGCGCTACGCTTCCGACCTGTTCCGTGTTCGAAAGCCCCGCCTCGAGCCGCACTGCGTACGCGATATTGTCGACGGTGATGGAGCCGAGTGGGGACGCCACGCCCGATGCGCGTATCGCGTTCGTAACGTCGGAAAGGGAAAGTCCGTACTGACGGAGCTTGGACTGCTCGACGATGACGTCCACCTGGCGCTCGCGGACTCCAGAAAGCGCGACAGAGGAGACGCTCGGCACGCGCTCAAGCTCGTCCTTCACTATCGTACCGACTGCGGTGAGCTCTGCAGGGGTGAGTTCGCCCGAGATCGAGGCGATGATGATAGGCTGGTCCGCGAAATTCACATCGGTCACCGAGGGATCCTCGGCCTCGCTCGGAAGCTCCGGGCTCACCTTGTCCACCTCGTCCTTGAGGAGCTGGATGGACTTGTCGATATCAGCCGAGGCCGCGAACTCGACCGTAATCGAAGAGACGCCCTCGCCTGACGTGGAGGTCACCTTCGTGACGTTCTCCACACCGAGCACCCGGTCCTCTATCTTATTCGTGATGAGGCGCTCGACATCCTCGCTCGAGGCACCCGGAAGAACGGTGGTAACGATACCGATAGGTATCTGTATCTCCGGAGAGGACTCCTTCGGTATGGCGGCTGCGGCGTATGCGCCCGCAAGCACGAGCACCGCTCCCATCAGGATGGTGAAGTGGTGCTTATGGATGAAGAAGAGCCAGAACTTCGTCATGCATCGTTACGGAGCGATGGTTACCTTCTGGCCTGCGGCGAGCCCGCGCGCGTCGGTGACGATACGCAGCTCGAGCGGGAGATTGGTCCGCACCTCTATACGGTCGCCACGGACTTCGAGGACTTCGACTTCGTTCGCCACGAGCGCACCCTCCTCATCGATGGTGAAGATGATGCGCTTGTCGCCTGAAAGCTTCACTGCAGAAAGGGGAAGGAGCGAGGGGCCGCTAGCGGTGCCTACCTCTTCCTTCTTCGGTGCCTGGTTCGGAAGCGCGATGCGAACCGACTGGCCGTTCACTATTCCTCCTGCGCTCGCTGCATCGACCGCTACATGCACCTCTATGAGCTTGGTAGTTGGATCAAGCGCGGGCGCTATGGACGTTACGATACCGGGGATATCGTCCTCGACGGTGACTTTAGTGCCTGCCGCAAGGAGCGCGCGGTCGTCCTCACCCACGTACGCGACTATCTCGAGCGCGCCGTTCTGGGCAACGGTCGCGACGTGCGTGAATGCGGTGACGTAGTCGCCGACTCGTATAGGAAGGAAGTTCACCTGGCCGCCGATAGGAGCGCGCACTACGGTCTTCTCGAGCTGCGCCTGCGCGCCGCGCAGCACCCCGAGTGCGGTCTTGACCGATGCGTCCGCACTCGCGACCTCGCCGCTTCTCGAATCTGTCTGGTGGCTCGCGACGGCTGCTGCTGCCTGCGCTGCACGCAACGCATCGCGTTCAGCCGATAGGGTCGCGAGGAGGCCGTCCACATCCGCGCGGGCGGCTGCAAGATTCGCTTTTTGGGTAGCGGTCGCGCCCGAGTTGGTCTGTGCGGCCACGCGAGCAAGGTCTACTAGGAAAATTGAGGCGCGGTTGGCTATGCGCTCCGCGTCGGCAAGGAGGACTTCCGGATTCTTCGTGCCGGACGCATCCAGGGCGTACCGCCACGACTGCATCTCGCGCCTAAGCGCTATGAACTCGTTCTTGAGCGCATTGTCTGAGCCAGAGGAAACGAGTACGGTCGGGCTTACGGAGGAGCCGCCGAAGAAGCTCTGCGCCTCGTTCGCCACCATGCTGTCGAGAGTCGTGTACGCAGTGCGATACGTGTTGCGGGCCGAGGTTTCCGCCTCCTCGAGCGATTCTCCGGTATTAGCTGCCTGGACCTGGGTTATGGAGCGTGCGGCGAGCGCGCTTTCGTACGAACCCTCGGCCTGAAGGACTGCAGCACGTTCGCTCGCGTTCTCAAGGCTCGCGATGACGAAGCCTGCAGGAACACTCCCGCCGAGCTTGGCGTTCACGCTCCGTACGGTCCCGCCTGACTGCGCGAGGATGTCCGCTTCGGTTATCGAGCGCACGGTACCGAGGATGCTGACGGAGGCACCCTGTCCTGAAAGCTCACCGACGGTCGCAAGCGTCACGGTGCGGAGCTGGTTGCCGGCGTCGTGCGCACCGTCCTGACGCAAGAGCGTGATGCCTGCTATGAGAAGGACGGCAAGAAGAATAGCGACAGCTATTTGCTGCCACTTCTTGAGGCCGCGATAGCGACGCCATGAAGCGTCTCCGAACGTGCGCGTCCGAAGCGCCGTACGGCGTAGAAGGTTGACGAGAGACTGCATATGCCTGCGTATTGTGTATCACTTTTGAATATAAGTCAAATGTACCACACGCACGCCGTTTTTCAATGAGCTTCGGTAGATTTTCCTCAGTGCATAGGCGACAATGAGGGAATGCAGTCAATGCGCTGGTACGCGCTCCCCAAGGAACAGGTCGAAGAACAGCTCGAAGCGAGCGAGCATGGTCTTGCGACAGCTGTTGCGAAGGAGCGTCTTGCGACCCATGGCGCGAACGCGCTCCCAGAAGCCAGGCCGGACAGCATCCTCATCATCTTCCTCCGCCAGTTCGCAAGCCCGCTCATCTATATACTCCTGGGTGCCGCGGCAATCGTGTATTTCACCGAAGACCCGGTCGATGCGTACATCATCCTCGCGATACTTTTCTTCAACGCCATCGTCGGGACTATCCAGGAAGGGAAGGCGCAGAATACGCTGCGTGCCCTTAAGTCGTACGCCACCACCGAAGCGACGGTGTTGCGCGACGGTCGCGAACTCTTGATCCCTGACCGCGAAGTGGTGCCGGGCGACATCCTCATATTCTCGGAGGGCGGCAAGGTCGCAGCGGATGCCCGCATCCTCTCCGCGCGTGGCCTACGCATAGACGAGTCCGCGCTCACCGGTGAGTCCGTTCCGGTCGAGAAGGACGTCCATGCGCTTGCCGACACCGAGCTCACGCTTGGCGACCAGCTCAACATGGCGTTCAAGGGAACGAACATCGCTGCAGGCACCGGACAGGCGCTCGTGGTCGCGACCGGGACGAGCACCATCCTCGGCTCTATCGCGAAGGAACTGTCGGGTGCTTCGACCGAGATACCGCTCCAGGCGAGTATCCGTCGCCTCTCCAGGGCGATAATCGTCGTCGTTCTCCTCATCAGTGCATTCCTGTTCGTGCTCGGGTACCTGCAGGGGCACCCGCTGGACGAGATGTTCGCGACGGTCGTCACGCTTGCGGTCTCCATCATTCCCGAAGGCCTTCCTATCGTCATGACTTTAGTGCTCGCGTCCGGAGTCTGGCGCATGAGCAAGCGCAATGCGCTCGTGAAGAATCTCCAGGCCGTCGAAGCGCTCGGGCAGGCGGCGGTCATTGCGGTGGATAAGACGGGGACGATCACGAAGAACGAGATGATAGTCCAGAAGGTATATGCGGAAGGGAAGCTCTTCGACGTCACGGGCGCGGGATATGCGCCAACCGGTGACGTGCTTCTCGACAACGCTTCGATAGTCGCTGCGAACCATCCCGAGCTCCTCTCTGCAGGGAAGATAGCCGCATACACCTCGACCGCGCGCGTCGTGTACGACGAAGAGCGCAAGCTCTGGAGAGTCGCGGGCGACCCGACGGAAGCGGCGCTCATCGTGCTCGCTCGTAAGCTCGGGTTCCAGAAGGAGGATCTTGAGCGGGAGTCACCGCCCTTGTTCGAGCTTCCGTTCACCTCGGAGCTCCGCTTCCACGCAGCGGTCCACGCAGGCGCTCGTGGCGGCGCTCTTTCGGTGACGGGCGCGCCCGAGCACATCCTTTCTCGTTCAAGCATGGTGCGGGCGAACGGGAGCGAACACGTAATGACTGCGGAGAAGCGCGGAGAGCTCGAGGCACTGATGCTCCGTCTCTCGGAAGACGGATTCCGCGTGCTTGCATACGCGGAGAGAAATGGCGTGCACGAAGCGCTCTCTCCCGAGCATGTGGACAAGCTCACGTTCCTCGGCTTCTTCGGGATACGCGATGGCCTGAAGCCTGAGGTGCGTAGTGCGCTTCTCGCAGCCCACGATGCGGGTATCAAGGTGGTGATGATAACGGGGGATCACGTCGCGACCGCGCGCGCGGTAGCCAAGGAAGCCGGCATATGGAACGAAGGGGATGGCGTGCTCACAGGAACGGAGATGGATGATATGGACGAGGCGACGCTCATCGATACGCTTACCTCGGTGACCGTGTTCGCGCGCGTCACGCCCGAGCACAAGCTCCGCATCATCAGGGCGTATAGAGCGAAGGGTCTCACCATCGCGATGACGGGCGACGGGATTAACGATGCGCCTTCTTTGGTCGCTGCCGATCTCGGTGTCGCTATGGGGAAGATAGGAACGGAGGTCGCGAAGGAAGCAGCTGACATCGTTCTTCTCGATGACGACTTCGGCAGCATTGTGGCTGCGGTCGAGGAGGGCCGCGGTATATACCAGAGCATCCGTCGTGTCGCGCTCTATCTCTTCTCCACGTCTGCCGGCGAGACACTCGCCATCACCGGAGCGCTCGTCGTCAGCTATCCGCTCCCCGTGCTCCCCGCGCAGATCATCTGGCTCAACTTCGTGACCGATGGCTTCCTCGATGTAGCGCTTGCTATGGAGCCCAAGGAGAAGAACCTTATGGCCCGCAAGTTCACCATGCCCGGCAAATACCTCATCGATAAGTCGATGTTCCTGCGTATGGCGCTCATGGCGACGACGATGGCGGTCGTCACGCTCGTGCTCTTCGGCATGCATCTCTCCGAAGGCCTCCCGAAGGCGCTCACCATCTCGCTTTCAGTGCTCGCAGTGCTCCAGTGGTACAACGCCTGGAACTGCCGCTCGGAGACGCGTTCGATATTTGCTATGAATCCGTTTAGCAACCCGTACCTCATCGGTGCAACGACCGTGGTCGTCATACTCCAGATACTCGCGGTATACACCCCGTTCCTCCAGGGAGTGCTCCACACCGTGCCGCTCTCGCTCGATGAGTGGAAACTCATCCTCATGGCAGCGCTTCCTATCGTCCTCGTTGAAGAAGTCCGCAAGCTGTTCGCACGCATGAGTCGTTAGCTCACACTTCATCATATATAGGAGCGTATGGGCGGATGCGGAATCGTAATTTCGAACGCAAGTCGAAGATTCCACCGCAGAAGCAAGGACGTGCGCCCGGGAAGGACAACGTCCATGCAGCCTGCGCCCGAGGATAAGAGGGAATGCTACGAGGGGAGCGGAAAGCTCTTCGGGAAGGTAGCGCTCATCACGGGCGAGGCGTTTCATATTTATTTTATCTTCACTCCAGGCCCTCGAGCGCGGTGTCTGGTAGTATCAGGCGATGACTCAAGGCGAAGCGCTGCAAGTACTCAAGACCGGAGCGAACGTTTTCCTGACCGGGGAGCCCGGTAGCGGCAAGACACATACCATTAATGAGTACGTGAAATGGCTGCGCTCGCACGCCATCGAACCTTCCATCACAGCATCGACCGGTATAGCAGCGACCCACATTCATGGAGTTACCATCCACTCATGGAGCGGCATCGGTATCGCGGAGCGCCTCACCGCCGACTTACTTGAGCGCGTCTCGCAGAAAGAGCACGTGGTGAAGCGCATACAGCGCACCGACGTGCTGATCATCGATGAGGTCTCCATGCTCTCGGGCGACGTGCTCACGATGGTGGACGCGGTTGCCAAAGAAGTCAGGCGACGCGAAGAACCGTTCGGCGGCATGCAAGTGGTTCTCGTGGGTGACTTCTTCCAGCTCCCTCCAATTGGGAAGGTGGGACGACCCTCAGCGTTCGCGTTCGAGAGTCCCGCGTGGCCCGCGCTCAACCCCATCATCTGCTACCTGCACGAGCAGCATCGTCAGGAAGATGGTGCATTCCTCGATCTCCTCGGCGCCATACGCACGAGCTCCTGGGACCATACGCACGTCTCGCTCATCACGGCGCGCGAGACCGATGGGGAAGGACTCGACGAGGATATTCCCCAGCTGTATACGCACAACGCGGACGTGGACCGGATAAACGAAGGGAAGCTCGCGGCGCTCCCGGGTAATGGCAAACGATTCACGATGACGGGACAAGGGGCTCCCATGCTCATCGAAGGACTCAAGCGCGGCTGCCTCTCGCCCGAGACGCTCGTGCTCAAGGAAGGCGCCGTCGTGATGGCGACGAAGAACAATCCTATAGCGGGATACGCGAACGGTACGCTCGGTATCATCACCGGCTTCGAGCGCGGTACCAGCTATCCGATGATAGAGACGCGCGACGGGAGGGAGATAACGATAGCGCCCGCGGAGTGGGCGGTGGAAGAAGGCGGGAAGGCGCGCGCCAAGATAATGCAGGTGCCGCTCCGTCTTGCGTGGGCCATCACCGTGCATAAGAGCCAGGGCATGAGCATGGACGCCGCGGCGATGGATCTCTCGCGTTCGTTCGAGTACGGACAAGGATACGTCGCGCTCTCGCGCGTACGTACGCTCGCCGGCCTCTCGCTTCTTGGATGGAACGAGAACGCGCTCAATGTGCACCCGGGAGTGGCTGCTAAGGACAAGCTCTTCCGCGAACTATCCGAACAAGCTGCCGTTGCGTTCGGTCTCCTTGAAGAAAGCGGGGAGCGTACGACGATGGAACAGAATTTCATAAAAGCGTCCGGAGGCTCCCTTGAGGTGCGTGATGCTTCCATCGCGAAAGTGAAGCGCAGCACGTACGACGAGACGTACGATCTCCTTAAGGAAGGGAAGACCATCAATGACATCAAGGCGCTCCGCGATCTCACGCTCGGTACTGTTGCCGATCATCTGCAGAAGCTGAAGGAAGCGGGACGGATAACCACGGATGAGGTACAGGATTTGCTGCCTGAAGCCATAATCGACGGGCTCCCGAAGATATTCGCCGCGATGAAAGCGGTGGGAAGCGAGAAGCTCGCGCCGATATACAGCAAACTTAAAGGGAAATATACGTACGATGACCTGAAATTGGCCCGCGTTCTCTACGGAGAAAAGGGATAAGGTACAATGGGTAGAATATGCAGTTTCCGTTCTATCGACCCAAGCGGGATATGCGTCGCGCGCTCATCCTCTGGGGCATAGGTGCAGTTGCCTTCATCGTTGTATTCCTCCTTATCTACTCCAACATGTTCGGGCCGGTTGCGCAGTACGCGGAGCCCGAGGAATTCATCGTTAATCCGGACACTCCTATCGCGGAAGTGGCGAGCGGCCTCAAGGAATTGAATTTCATAAAGAGCGAGCTGGCGTTCCGTATGGCATATGCGATAACGGGCCACGAGGACATCGTGGAAGGAGGGTACAAGATAAGCCGGAGCCAGGACGCGTGGACTCTCGCAGAAGCGTTCGCGCGTCCTCCATACCTTGCGTGGGTAACCATTCCTCCCGGTCTCCGTAAGGAGCAGATAGCGGAACTCTTGCAGAAGAAGCTCGGATGGACCGATGAGCAGGTGGAGAAGTGGGTGACCATCGATACCGCGCCTGACGCTACTCTTATTGAAGGAGTGTACTTCGGCGACACGTATCTCATCGCGTCGGACCAATCGCCGGAACAGGTAGCGCAGCGGTTGCGTGGACGGTTCGAGGAAGTATTCGCACCGTATGCCGAGCAAGCTGCCGACATGGACCTCTCCTGGAACGAGCTCATCACCATGGCGTCGCTCGTCGAGCGCGAGTCAGCGAAGAACGACAAGGCGCTCGTTGCAGGAATTATGTGGAATCGTCTCGATACCGGCATGCGTCTCCAGGTGGACGCTACCTTCCAGTACATCCGCGGGAAGAAGGGGAATTGGTGGCCGGCACCTACCAAGGATGATAAATACATCGACTCACCGTTCAATACGTATAAATACGCGGGGCTCCCGCCGCACCCTATTGCTAATCCGAGCCTCGCTTCCATCAAAGCCGTACTTGAGCCGGAGAATACTGACTGCCTCTACTACCTCCATGATATGGATGGGGTAATACATTGCTCTCCGAGCTATGCGGGGCAGCTCAGGAACGTTGATAGGTATTTGCGGTAGGTTCGATACCTAGTCTGCCAGCAATAAAACAGAAATCGCCCAACGGGGTCGGGCGACCCTGTTAGGCGATTGCATCGCGTGTCAGTTGCTTCTCGGGGAGGCAGCATGCTCCCACTTGAATGTTTCAAGGGCTAGCCGTAAGAGGGCTCGGAAACCATAGCCTTCCTCGACGGTTCAGCTACAGCGAGAATCGACTCGAGAGCCGGACCATCACGGGACGGGCTGTAGTTGAAGGGGATGAATTGGAACTGCACCCCAGGATAGACTGCCCGAAGTTCCTTGATAGCTTCAGCGAACTTCTCGGCCGCTTCGAAGCGGCCAGGGGTGATGCCATCCGGGAGGGTCAGTATCCGAACGAGCGGCTCATCGCTTACTGGCTTTACCAGATGATTGTCCCAGTGGTCTGTCAGATCGGAGCGTTTCTCGAACTCTTCCCTGCATATATCGCATCTGTGCATAATGCACCTCCTTCCTCGGTATATTAAAGCACTTTGATTAGTTTTAGTCAAAAGAGGGTTCCAACATCGTCCCAGACCCCCAGCAGTAAGGATTCGTCGCCTGCGGATGATTGACGCTTCATCTATATAAAGGTATTCTATTTTCAATTGCCCGCGGGCCCTTTTTATTTTATTCGCAAGCCAGATTCGTCATATGGAAACCCGGAATATCGCCATCATCGCCCACGTGGACCACGGAAAGACCACGCTCACCGACGCCATCCTCAAGGAGACAGGCGCGGCAGCTGCTGGCGTGTCCATGGACTCCAATGCGCTCGAGCACGAGCGTGGCATCACCATCTACTCCAAGAACGCCTCGGTTGAATACAAGGGAACGAAGATAAACATCGTCGACACCCCAGGCCACTCCGACTTCGGCTCTGAAGTGGAGCGCGTGCTCCGTTCCATCGACTCCGTGCTCCTCATCGTGGACGCGCAGGAAGGCCCGATGCCGCAGACCCGTTTCGTACTTAAGAAGTCGCTTGAGCTCGGGCTCAAGCCTATCGTCGTTCTGAATAAGATAGACAAGCCAGCGGCAGATCCCGATCGTGCTGAAGAGCAGGTGCTCGAACTCTTCCTCGAGCTCGGAGCAAGCGATGAGCAGTCCGACTTCAAGGTGGTATATGCCATCGGTCGCGAGGGTGTCGCCATGAAGAAGCTCGACGACGAGCGCGTGAACCTCGAGCCGCTTCTCGATACCGTTCTTGAGAACGTGCCTGCAGCTTCCGCTGCAGGAGACGAGGCCAAGCCCCTTAAGCTCCAGTCCTTCAACCTCGCGTACGACAACTTCCTCGGCCGCCTCGCCATCTGCCGCGTGTACGAGGGGACCATCACTCCGGGACAGAACGTCATCGTGAAGAAGCCGGACGGCACTGCGCGTAACGGAAAGACGACGAAGATATTCACCTTCAAGGGTCTTGAGCGCGTTGAAGCTACGGAAGCGTCCGCAGGCGACATCGTGATCGTCGCAGGCCTCCCTGACGTATTCATCGGAGAGACCATTACTACCGACCCTGCTATGGAGCCGATGCCAGCAATCGCTATTGATGAGCCGACCATCACCGTGAACTTCCTCGTGAATAATTCACCGTTCGCGGGCCGCGAAGGGAAGTACGTGACGAGCCGCCAGCTCCGCGAATACCTCGAGCGCGAGCTCGAAGTGAACGTGGGACTCAAGGTGGACTTCGTCTCTCCTGACGCCTTCAAGGTCTCGGGTCGCGGAGAGCTCCACATCGCTATCCTTCTCGAGAACATGCGCCGTGCAGGATACGAGATGCAGGTCTCCCAGCCGCAGGTCATCATCCGCGAGGAAGAAGGCCAGAAGCTCGAGCCGTACGAGGAGGTCACTATCGATACTCCGACCGAATTCCAGGGCTCCATCATCGAGCGCCTCGGCACCCGCGCATTCGTGCTCATGAACCTTGTGCAGCACGGCGACACGGTGCGCCTCACACTCGAAGGTCCTACCCGCGGCCTTCTTGGGTATCGCAACCAGTTCGTCGTCGACACCAAGGGCGAGGGAATACTTTCAACGCGCGTGCTCGGCTTCAAGCCGTACGCAGGCGAGATAAAGAAGCGCCAGGTCGGCTCCATGATCTCCATGGCGACCGGCAAGGCGCTTGGCTATGCGCTCTGGGGCATGCAGGAGCGCGGCGTCCTCTATATCACCCCGGCTACCGAAGTCTATGAAGGTATGGTGGTGGGCAACACTTCGAAGGGAGAAGAGATGGTCGTGAACCCTACCAAGGGAAAGAACCAGAGCAACGTCCGTTCGTCCGGTATGGATGAAGCCATCAACCTGGTCCCCGCGTTCACTCTCAGCATCGAGCGCGGTCTTGAGGTCATGACGGATGACGAGTATCTCGAGATAACGCCACTTTCGGTGCGTCTGCGTAAGCAGGGGCTCACCGAGAGCGATCGTTCGAAGAATCGCCGCTAGAGCAAAGGCCGGGACCTCCCGGCCTTTCTCATTGTGGCGGGTAGCGGTTTCTGGTAGGGTACGTCCAGATTTCACAGCCACGTACGGGCACAGAAGGGAATACAGTCATGGGAACGCAGTCGTTCGAGAACTGCATCGAGGCCATCATGCATCAGTGGCGCATGCAGCCGCCGCTCAAAGAACAGCAGGTGAGGGTCAAGTCTATGTACTTCACGTGCGCGGACGGGAAGCCGTCGCCCCCTATCCGCGCCAGCAGTGCCAATATGATGAGCCGGCTCTTCGTCCAGAATCTGCTCGCGCCCGATGGGCGTGGCGTATCGATCCCGACCTGGCCCGTTACTCTCACGGTCGAGCAACGCGCTCGAGTTAGGAAAGCCTACGGTCCCAAGCTGGTCGCCGAGACCCGGGCGGATCCGATGAGTCATCCGGTCATCCATGGTCTTCTTTTCGCCGATACAGTCGCAGTCGGCCAGTAGGTCGATAGGGGCGTTTCCTCCGGGAAGCGCCCTTCATCATTTCTCTAGGTTGTTTTTCATACGGTATGAGGATTACCAGTCACTAACGAAATTCCATGTTCTATACCATCGCAGTGATACTTCTCGTGCTCTGGCTTCTCGGTCTCGTGACGAGCTACACGCTTGGCGGATTCATCCACCTGCTTCTCGTCGTCGCGGTCATCATGGTTCTCGTCCGCCTCATCCAGGGACGGAACCCTATCGCCTAGGGAATTGGTGCGGGCCCGCACGCGGGCGAAACTACAGCTGACATAGACTTGCATAAGTAGATACGAACAGACACCGCCATGGCGGTGTCTCGTTGTTTTTAGGTGAGGGTGGTAACATCCGGCCAGAAGGAGGAGTTCTATGGCATAGAGCTGCGCTCTTCGACACGTTCACCCTCATGTAGGAGCATGTAATGACGGACGTTCCGCTAACGCCTGAGCAACTGCTCCGCAGAGCGAAAAGCCAGGTAACTGCACCAGCTTCCGGCCGCATCCTCGTGATGCTGTGCCCGGAAATGCCCGAATGGGATGCTTTCGACGAGCTCGTCTCGCTTGGAGCGCCTAGCACCGAAGCCTCGTGCCGTTCCCGCACGTGGGAGGGAGACCGGACGTGCTGCCAGGATAGGAAGACAGGACGACCGCTTGTCTTGCTCAACTATGGACTCGGCAGCCACACGTATCTCGATGATCCTCTCGCATGGGGCCAGAAGGAGGGATTGGTGCCTGCGTGCGTTCACACATGCCTCGGCATCTCGGCAGCGCACCCCAATCTTCCCATAGACCGGTTCAAGCTCCATAGCGAACCCGGATTCAGCCTCTTCGTCCCGATCGTATACGACCATGAGAGCGAACGTCGCAATTTCCGTATCGCATATAACGGGATCCGGCGTACGCTCGAGTGCTCGTGGGCGGGATACGGGATAAGCGGGCACAACTGGTCCGTGTTTGAGGTCGCTTAGGTACCTGATTCGACGCCTCGCCCTGCTTTCGGGCGGGGCGTCATTTGTCTCCACGCCTTGCAAAATAAGGTGGGAAGTGCTATAGTTCCTCCACAACGGTTACTCCATATTGTTTGACGTCTTGAGAGCAAACTCATCAGGACCAGCCAAAGCGGAAAGCGCATCGGCTTGAAACTCTCGAGGACGGTTGATTACTCAACACGAAGAGCGCATAGCGTTCTCGTTCAAACAGATACATACATGCAAAATAGTAATTTCTCTTCGCGCGATAAGCGTGGAGGCAATCGGTCGGGTGGCTCAGGCCCTCGCCCTAGCCGCAGCGGCTCAAGCCGCGGTGGCGCAAGCAACGCGTACGAAGCGGGCATGCAGTTCGCTCTTGCGAACGGCGCCCCGCGTCGCCCTCAGCGTAGTTTCGGACCGCCTCGTGGCGGTGGCGGCTCTCGTGGCCCCTCGTCCTCATCTCGCCCTTCGTTCGATCGTGGCCCTCGTGGTGGCGGCTCAAGCAACCGTTCCGGCGGCAAGCGCGGCTTCCAGGAGATGAACGTCGACCTGAATAAGCTTATTAATAAGGCTTCAGCTCCTGAAGAGGTAGAGGCGTACGTACCCGAGCACGCATTCGCAGGCTTCGCTATCGATGAACGCCTCAAGGCGAACATCGCGGCCAAGGGATACGTCACCCCGACCCCTATCCAGGACGAGTCCATACCGCACGTCCTCAAGGGACTCGATGTGGTCGGTCTTGCGAACACGGGTACTGGTAAGACAGCGGCATTCCTCATTCCGCTCATCGATAAGGTGCTCAAGTTCCGTGCACTCGGCCAGAATGAGCGCGTGCTCATCATGGTACCGACGCGCGAGCTCGCTATCCAGATCGAGCAGGAGTTCTTCGGCTTCGCCAAGGGCCTCCAGCTAAACTCGGTGACGATTGTGGGAGGTGCCAACATCTCTCCGCAGATACGCGTACTCCGTCGCAATCCATCCTTCGTCATCGGTACGCCGGGACGCCTCAAGGACATCATGGAGCGCAGGGAGCTCGATCTTTCTGACTTCGGTACCGTCGTCCTCGATGAGGCCGATCGCATGCTCGACATGGGATTCATCAACGACATGCGTTTCATCATGGGATTCATGCGGAACGTCCGTCACACGCTCTTCTTCTCGGCAACGCTGTCGAAGGATATCGAGCGCCTCATCGGCGAATTCCTCAAGGACCCGGTCCGCATTTCGGTGAAGACCCGCGAGACCTCGCACACTATCGACCAGGACGTGGTGCGTGTTCCTCCTGCTCAGAAGCTTACGAAGCTCATCGAGCTTCTCCAGTCTCCGGACATGGAGCGCGTGCTTGTCTTCGGACGCACCAAGCACGGCGTAGAGCGCCTCGCGAAGGATCTTCGTCAGGCCGGCATAAAAGCCGACTCCATCCACGGCAATAAGACGCACTCCGCGCGCCAGAAGGCCCTTGGGCTCTTCAAGCAGTCGCATGTGCGCGTGCTCGTCGCGACCGATGTCGCGGCTCGTGGTCTGGACATCTCGGGGGTGACGCACGTCATCAACTTCGACCTGCCGGGCACCTACGAGGATTACACCCACCGTATCGGCCGCACTGGCCGCGCGGGCATGGGCGGGAAGGCGCTTACGTTCATCTCGTAATCGACCGTCTAAAGTACGCAAAAACCCCAGGCTATGCAGCCTGGGGTTTTTGCTATACTGAAGGCTATTGGAAATAAAAGGGCGTAATACTTATATGGAAAAAGCAGATACTGGTTCGTTCTTGGAGAAGTACATGACCCCTATCGCGGTCATCGTGGGCGCGCTTATCATCGCAGGTGCGTTCGCATTCGGTCGTGGGGACGCGGCACCCTCACAGCCTGGAGATCAGGCAGCGAAGGCGGTTAACATCAAGGACGTGAAGGATAATGGTCCGTTCCTCGGTGATAAGAACGCACCGGTCGTCATGGCGTACTGGTTCGATTACCAGTGCCCGTTCTGCAAGCAGTTCGAGCAGACAGCGATGGTGCAGATATACGACACGTATGTCGCGACCGGAAAGGTGAAGATCCTCATCAAGGACTTCCAGTTCCTCGGGCCTGATTCAGAAGCAGGCGCGCTCTACTCTCGTGCCGTATGGGAGGCGCATCCTGACCTCTATTACGAATGGTACAAAGCGATGTTCGTCGCGCAGGATGAGGAGCATGGCGGCTTCGGCGATGAGAAGAGCGTGGACACGCTCACGCGCAGTGTCGCCGGCATCGATGGCGACCGCGTCGCAGCCCTCGTATCGGCTAACCGCGCTAAGTACTCGGAAGCCATTGCAGCTGATCGCGCAGAAGGTTCCGCTCTTGGTGTCACCGGCACCCCGGCGATGATAATCGGCAAGACGCTTCTCGCGGGCGCGCAGCCGTTCGCATCGGTCGCGGCATTGATAGACGCAGAGTTGAAGTAGCTGATCGCTTTTAAGCAAAAGGCCCGCCTTCTGGCGGGCCTTTTGCTATCATTCGTCCATGACAGAAGCCGACTATCGAACGAGCGCGTTCGCACCTGACTTCAAGCCTGACCTGTCGCCGGGCGAGATGCTCGCGCTTGGCGTCTTCGGTGGTGCGTATTTCGCCGGGGAATCGGTAGCGGAATATCCAGCGGAATGGTTCGAGGGGGCGGTGGTCTCTGGGCACGGGAAAGACAAGGCTCTCAACTACTTCGGGGTGGACGCCTCCCAGTCACGCGAGGAGTGGATTCAGAAGGGATGGATAAGCGAATGCGATCCGCTCGGATGGTTCCAGTGGTACTGCAGGTACTACCTGGGACGACGGATTCCTGGGGAGGACGAGCGGCAGATAGCGCGGTGGAAGAATATGGTGCGCCACGTAGCGCAAGTGAAGTACGCGTGCCGGGCCGGGGATGCTACCTGTCACACCAAGCAGAGACAGGCCTTGCTTCACTGGGCGTATGATTCCCGGAGAATATAGCTGCGGTATACTCCGAACATGAAAATCGAATGGAATACCGTGAATTGGTACTCGCAGGCAGTAGCAATCGTGCTCTTCGTCCTAGTGTTCGCGCTTGGGTTCTGGCTCGGGACCAGGTACCAGATGAAAGCATTCGAGAACGCCATCAAGGCCGAGCTCGATGAGATGATGACGCAACCTGCTCCTCTAAGCGAAGAAGCGGCTTCCTAGACCTTCTCGTTCACTCCGCGAAGGAAGAGGTATCCGCCGATAGCGATGATGACGCCGCCAACGAGCGGCATGCCGATGGTGATGAGGAGCGAGCCCTCGGAGAAGTCGAGGAGTGAGCCGAAGAGGACGAGCGTCGCGGACATCACTGCCGAGAGCGGAAGCAATACGGAGATGAATATCGGGTAGGGGAGACGGGAGAGGCCAGTGCCGTACGAGATGAGTTCGGGAAGCGCGAAGCAAGTGAGGCACATATGGATGAAGCCCTTCACCGTGCCCACGTGCGATACGACGCGGGACAGGAGACCGTGCTCGTTCCCGGCTATCATCTTGCGCACGAAGGGGTACCCGAACTTGCGTGCGAGGAAGAATGCGCCCGTGTACCCGAGGAAGTCACCGATGAGCACGTAGAGGAAGCCCGGCCAGAACCCGAAGAAGAGGCCGACGATAGGGTAGAGCGGGGCGCCCGATAGCGGTGCGATGATAACCGTCGATGCCTTGAGGAGTATGAACACGAGCGGAGCGAAGGGTCCCGACGCAAGCACGTATGCCTTCAAGGCTTCCATATCAACGAAGAACGCGATGAGGACGAGTGCACCGATAGTGACGAGCAGGCCTACGACCCCGAGCTGCTCACTTATCTTGGCGTGGCGGATATTCATGTGTATGGAGTATAAACTATGGACATGGATATACGTGAATTCGAGGCGATAGCCGCAGAGGAGTGGAAGAAGGTGCCGGAGCGATTCGAGCGGTCGGTGAAGAACGTCGCGCTTCTGATCGAGGACGAGCCGAGCGAAGAAGTTAGGAAGGAAGAGGGGCTCGAACACGAAGAGACCCTGCTCGGTCTGTATCATGGCGTTCCGCTCTCGGAGCGCGGCAGCGAGTATGGCATTGGTGGCACCATGCCCGACACCATCACCCTCTACCGGCTACCTATCATCGAAGAGGCAGAAGAGATGGATAGGGAATTCCGGGATGCGATACGCATCGTGATACGCGAAACTATCTGGCATGAGCTCGGCCACTATTTCGGCATGGATGAGCCGCATGTGCAGGGTCGGGAGGAGGAGGGGACGAATCGGTTCGATATCTAGTCTGCCAGCTCGTGATATAGTCCCGGTAATGATCACGCTTGTCCTCGGAGGACAGTATGGTGGAGAGGGAAAAGGTAAGATTTCGGCATTTCTAGCTGAACAAAATCATTTCGATATTGTCTGCCGAACGGGTGGAGTTAATTCAAAACATACTGCCCATAAAGAAGGTAAGGCATACGACCTCAGGCAGATTCCTACAGCTGCAACGACTAGTTTCAAGGGGAAGATAGTATATGGCGCAGGCTCATTAGTACACATTCCAACTCTACTTGAGGAGATGGAAATGCTCGGTGTCTCTAGATCTCAGATTCTTATAGATTCACAGACGGGCATACTTACCGAAGAAAATATTCAGTCGCAACGTTCTGATTCTCGCTATATAACTCTTGGTTCGACCATGACCGGAACTGGACATGCGACTGCGCAGCGTGCATTGCGGAAACTTCCAATAGCGAAAGATTTCTCAGAGCTCACAACAATACTTGGCAATGTATCAATGTTTCTTCATGAGCAACTCGCAGCAGGAAAGAATGTAATGATTGAAGGCCATCAGAGCAGTGGTCTATCCAATTTCCATGGTGATTACCCATACACCTCCAATCGAGATTCGACCGCAGCAGCCTTACTGTCTGAGCTAGGTATCGGTCCGCGATATCCTATGCGGATTGTTCTGGTAATCAAGGTTTTTCCCACAAGGAATCACAATGGCCGTCTTCCTAATGAGATGACTGTTGAGGAAGCGGATGCACTAAACATTAAAGAGTACGGAGGTGGTTCTTGGGGAATTGAGAATAATCGCCGTAGAGTAGGTCGCATTGATTTAGAGGATATTAAGCGTGCTGTGTATCTCAATACTCCTACAGAGATTGCAGTCACCGGTATGGATTACCTCGATCCTAATTCAAGGCTCTCTACTGACTGGGAAAACCTGTCGGAAGAAGGCAAAAACCTGATTGGGCAGATTGAGGAGGCTTCGGACGTACCCGTATCTCTTATTTCCACGGGCCCCGAGACTAATTCGGTCATTTGCCGATAGTTACAACCGTTCCAACATCGTCCCAGACCCCCAGACATCACCAATTCGCCATGCTTGCGTATGTATGGTGAAAAACGTAGGATTCGGAAGTTCAACCATTGACTGAGGTGACCCATGGCTAGCGAGGCTGACACCGCCCAAGTTCCTTTCGATGATCATCCGATCATCAGTTCCAACAGCGAGGGAGTAATAAATCTGACGTTTTGTATGCAGAATGGAAGCAAGAACCAGACGGTTCCACTCACGGAAGAAGCGTTCCGAAATCTTAAGAACGCTGTCAACGCCTGGCCGTCATAACCATCCCTATCGAAGGGTCGTCCCCAAGGCGACCCTTCAAAATGCACTCAGCACAAATAATGTTGGAATCCGATGGCTGTCTCAGTTCCCACATCATCCCAGACTCCAGCTAGCGCTTTAGGAATTTTGTGAGATATTTGCCCCAGACCCTGAACGGAGAATAGTAATGACTCATCGCCAATTCCTGCCTCCAGGGATTCAGTCTGAGGAGTGGGATCAGCTTTCACCGATCGCACGAGTATTGGTTGAGGCGGGGATGTACCTCACCGCAACAGAGCTTCTTCCAAGACAGTTCTATATCGAGCACTTGCTGTCCAAGGTCGACCCGGAAGATAACCGGCGGGCGGTAGACCTGCACGGGGACCGCGAAGTACCTCGCATGCAACTGAAGCTCTTTCTGCAGTTCTTGCAGAGATCCACTGCCTTAGCCTATACCAGGCGAGTTGTTGCGGTGGCGGAAGCTCGTAGCATGCGGCTTTCCCTCGACGAGGACGATGCCTCACTCTATCTGCAAGGTCTCAGTGACGAAGAACGAAGAGAGCTGTATCGCAGCTAAGAGTAAACGCACTCAAGCGGTCCATCTAATCGGTGGACCGTCTTTTTGTTCTACAAGGGTTCCAACATCGTCCCAGACTCCCAGTCATAAAAGAGAAACCGCCTAACGGACGATTTCCCGTTAGGCGGCATGTGGCAGGTATTAAAGAAGCATCATATCTCGGGCCGGAAGCCGGAGACCCATAATGCGCGTCTCAACGCGAAGAGCGATTTCTAAGTCTTCGGGGGATATATTCTCCAAGGCTTTGTCAGCAGCGTGAACGATCTCCTCAGTCGTCGGGCGCCTACTCGAATGTACGTCAGGCAATAGTGATTCAGGGAAAGGGACAAGACGATTATTTGCCACGATGATTTCGCGCCATGTTGCGGTCTCAGGCAATCCGAGGTCCTTGGCGCAGGCGAGGCGTTGAGACCTGTAGAAGGCGTTTTCCTTACGGGGAAAGATCTTGCGAATGAAGGCGAACATGTGGTATCTCCCGGTGAAGCCTAAACTGGTTATAGGATTTTTAAATATACGAGTCAATAGCTATCCGCTGTCTGCTTCACACAAAGATTCCAACATCGTCCCAGACCCTCAGCAATCCACACGTCTGACTTCAGTGAATAGTCTGGGTGTATACTTCGTGCAGATAAGACATCAAGAGCATAGAGGTGCTAAGGGTTCTGGCCCGATACTCTATCCGCAACCTGCCAAATCGGTAAGGTGCGAATTCCAGCCCTCACGGGGATGATGTAACCAACCGAGCAAGTCGGCCATCTCCTTCGAGATGGTCGATTTGCTCTTTCTAGAAGGAGAAAAGAAGTGAATGATTCTGCTGAAGTTGTGGATCTTGAAGGCAAGACTTTCTCGGGTAAGGAAAAGTCATTCCGCTCGCGGCAAGTATTCAAGTGTCCTGTGTGCACGGTCAGAACGAACCTCATTGAGATTCGTTTTGGCCACTATCGAACACGGTCTCCATATCCGGTTTGCCCACACCGCGAAGAACACTGGCATGTCGAGCTGAGGGGGAAGTTGAGTCTTGCCTCTCAACCGCATCCGGCGAGCTACCGCGCGGAACTCAATGCAGAAATAGCCGCCCTTCGGTTGAGAGGGAAAGATGATCTGGTTGGCTCGTTTGAGCCTGCAACTGAGAAGCCGTTTCCTGCTACTGGATTGAATATCCGCCATAGAGAATATGATTGAATTGAAGAGGAGGTCGCGAGGCCTCCTCTTTTCATATATGGACTAGGAAAGTTCTAACATCGTCCCAGACCCCCAGCAATTGCGCTATGCTTACGGCATGAAAGTAAGCGTCCTGATCATTGCTCACAACGAGAGCGAGCATATCGCTTCATGTATCGAATCTCTGCTGAAACAAACCTGCAAGCCAGATGAGATTGTCGTCGTAAATCACAACTCAACAGACGCTACTGGAGAAATCGCACGCCGCCATCCAGTTACGGTGCTTGATCACCAGGGACCGAGAGGATCAGTGTACGCACGTATACATGGGCTCGAGTCTGTATCTAGTGATGCAATCCTCTGTATCGATGGTGATGCTGTTGCCGCGTCTGACTGGGTGGAGGTCATGACCAATCTCTTGGAGCAAGAAGGGATGGCAATGGTAGGTTCATGGATACGAATGAGAGGGACTTGGTATGCAGCGCTCGGTTCGTTGTGGTGGCACTTCACTTGTCCGTCTCGTGGGTATAAAGCGACTGACTATCTATGGGGAGCGAGCTTCGGTATCCCGAGGAGCCAGCGGGAATTTGCAATCCGGGCGTTAGAAAAGGGAAGGGAATTATCCGAACGCCTTAGTCTCGCCTACAACCCGGATGACTACTGGCTTGCGTTGTATTTGCACGAACGTGGCAAGCTGGAGGTTACCAATAAGACCTGGGTTCTCGCCCACGCGAAGGAAACCACTAATTGGCAGAGTTTTATTCGTGGAGTTACTGCAGCCGGTATTCGCATGAAAATGCAGCGATTTATACGAGAGAACGGTCTACCGAAAATCGCATAAGGGTTCCAACATCGTCCAGACCCTCAGCTATGGTCAACTATCCGACAAACCCAGTACTGCGCAGGTGCGGCATACGCCTAACCATTTACTTGCGGAATCGGGATGCATGGGCGTAAACTCATGTATATGAATCCTACAGCCGCAGCGCTAATCAATTGGGTAGTTCCTGGCGCAAGCTACATATTCCTAAAGGAAAGAGTCGCCTTTGGATGGCTTCTCATTGCGGCGCTAGTCATATCCATCATAGCTGAAGTACTACTTCAGTACGCCGACCCGATAGTATATGGATTTAATACACTTGCTCTTCTGTATTCAACTACACCTGCTGGTATTAGCCTCGAGGTACTCACATTCACGGTTTGGGGAATCCCGTTTGGTTATGATGCATACGTCATTGCGCGCAGAAAGAGCATGCCTCCACATGAATTACCACTATCTTGAGCCTGAAGTAGCAGGCGGACTTGGATCACACTCAATACTCGATCATGCGGGTGAGCACCTCCGGGTCACCAAGCTACATTACGAATTCGATGTTTGGCTTGGCGACGCTCTGCTCACAAGCCACCCCGTTTACATCATTATTAGGAAAGGTCAGGAGGCGCTTACAGCTGCGGCAGTCTGCGGCATTGAGTTCGATGACGTTGAAATCACTAAATCGCAATTGTTCGAAGATTTATATCCTGGAAGAGAGTTACCGGACTTTGTCTGGATGAAAGTGCAGGGTACTGCGGGCCAAGATGATTTTGGTATAGCAAACAATCAGCTACTAGTGGTGTCTGATCGGGCACTAGAAGTGCTTGAACCGCTTGGCATTGGAAACGCAGTGAAAAGGGCTTACCCATAGCTCTGCAAGTAGCCACTGCATAGCCGTTCCAACATCGTCCCAGACCCCCAGCCAATTAAGTATGAAAAGAAATCTTTTTAAAAATTCGTGGATGATAACTATTGTAGGCGGTCTTGTTGTGGCCATGGTTTCATATTTCGTGTTTGGTATAGGGAAGACATCCGGTGCACCGTACATCGAGGTTGATACAAATAACGGGATAATTCAAACAGGCGCAAGTAGTACTGCTATACAAAACATAAATCACGAGTCTTCATATGTATGGAGCAATGTAGAGTCTTGGAGAAGTAGTAGGGTTGAATGTTCTGAAGAAAACTGCACTGCTGCATATCTTCTCTCATTTAATTCATTGGGATCTGTAGCTCCCCTACATACGTGTCTGACTGTCATATCAGATGTGAGACTTGTTGCCGTCTCACTTTCCCCATGGGCTCCGAGGAAGGAGGTAAGTTATGAGCTAGAGAAATTGCCCTATGACGGTGTTGCACGAATTTGCCCATCAGATGATATGGGACGCGCGCCTACTTTTAACCTTCAATTTGCTTCAATCCCCAGCTTCATTAAAGCAGAGCTAACTGCTGTTCAGGACTAAAGTTCCAATATCGTCCCAGACCCCCAGCAACCCTTGTCTTCCCGTCTTTGAATGTTAAAGTATTTCTGGAGCAGTAGGAGGACATCAAACGAGACTCCCTGAAATCGGGACAAGGCACGCCTACAGGTGGGTGAACCGCCCTGCTTCGGCAAGGCTAGAGGTTACTCGGGGTTCTTGGGATTCCTTTCATATCCTTCCATCTACGCCTAAGCCTACTGCTTCCTTTATCGCCGACCACGTGTCGGCGATTTCTTTATACAAAAGGTTCCAACATCGTCCCAGACCCCCAGTAGACTTTAGTACGTAAAAAGAAAGACCACATAAAGTGGCCTGGAAGTGTTCGGGCACCAAAAGTCGAGGAATGATCTCTGTCAGCGTTTCTCAGGTATTGAGTTCGTC
>ERZ1292623.608-Hain-H51-01um-R1-608-length-37911-cov-7_pt2 | contig 28851 bp, 39 predicted proteins | sample MGYA00564398_ERZ1292623 | MGnify/ENA primary metagenome ERZ1292623 (study PRJEB36523, sample SAMEA6512633) | groundwater metagenome | collected 2019-01-07 | study: AquaDiva: Metagenomics assemblies of 32 groundwater samples | reverse complement strand
GAGAGTGCTAATTTCATAAGATGGATACAGTATGGACCAACTGACAGATCGCCAAAGTAAAATACTCGAGCTGATCATCCGGGAATATGTGAAGAGCGCGCAGCCGGTGAGTTCAAAATCCCTCGAGGAATCGGGAGGTTTTGCGTTGAGCTCGGCTACCCTACGAATGGAAATGAATGAATTGGAAAAGAAGGGGTACTTAGAGCAGCCGCATACGTCGGCCGGGCGCGTGCCAAGCGACAAGGCGTATCGGCTTTTTGTGGATAAGATTGTGAAGCAGGAACAGCCGACACCCGTGGAGCGGGTGCGCCGTCATATTTCCACGACACTCCGTGAAGCGGGGGACGATCCGCGGGATATCAACCGCGCGACGGCACAAATGCTTTCGGAGCTTTGCAATAGCTTGGTGATTACCGGCATCGCCGATGACGAGGATTTCTTTAAGTTCGGTCTCTCGACGCTTTTCAATATGCCGGAGTTCCAGGAATACCGACGGGCACAGCAAATCGCCAGTATGTTTGATCAGTTTGACGAGATGTTTGCGACCATCGCGCGGTCATTGCTCGCGGGTGAGCCCGTGCGCATTTTTATCGGCCACGAGAGCCCTTTTCAAAGGATTCAAGATGAGTCGGTTATTATCGGCCGGTATTTGCTGCCGCGCCGTCTCAATGGTTCGCTTGCCGTCATCGGCCCGACGCGCATGAATTATGAGCGCAATTTAGGCTTAGTAAAATACACGGTCGAAGAATTAAATAAAATAGCAGACGAAAATTATGGATGAACCACAAATTTCAAAGGAAGACGAGTATCTGAACAGTTGGAAGCGGGCGCAGGCGGATCTGGATAATTTTAAGAAAGATGAGAAGAAGCGGGCGGAAGAGTTTGTGAAGTTTAGCAACGAGACGCTGATCCTGGAGGTACTGGACGTGGTGGCGAATCTGGAGCTGGCGGCCAGGCATATCAAGGACGAGGGTTTGAAAATTACGATCAAGCAGTTTGAAAGTTTATTAAAAAAATACGGCGTTGAGCGCATTGCGGTTGCCGGGCAAAAGTTTGACCCCGCGATCCACGAGGCAGTCGGCGAATTGGCCGATGACAAAGACCTCGTGGAAGAGCGTCCGGGGTACACGATGCACGGCAAGGTAATCCGCCCCGCGCGAGTTAATACACAATAATATGGCAAAAATACTAGGAATCGATTTGGGGACAACGAATTCGGCGATGGCGATTGTCGAGGGAGGCCAGCCGAGAGTGTTAGAGAATAAAGAAGGCATGCGTACGACGCCGTCTATGGTTGGTGTGGGAAAGAATGGCGACCGCTATGTCGGTGTGACGGCCAAGCGCCAAGCGGTAACTAATCCGACCAATACCATCTTTTCAGTGAAGCGGCTCATCGGCCGCCGATGGAGTGACGCTGAAGTGCAAAAGGACAAGAAGTTACTTCCCTATGAGATTCGCGAGGGCCAACATGACGATGTTGAAGTGAAGATGGGTGAAAAGTGGCTCAAGCCAACCGAAATCTCGGCGATGATCCTGCAAAAACTCAAGGCAGACGCCGAGGATAAGCTTGGATCCAAGATCACCGAGGCCATTATCACGGTCCCGGCATACTTTGACGACTCACAGCGCAAAGCGACGAAAGACGCGGGAGAAATCGCAGGGCTGACCGTGAAGCGTGTCATCAACGAGCCGACCGCGGCGGCGCTCGCGTATGGCTTTAATAAGAAAAAAGACGAGAAAATCGTCGTCTATGACTTTGGCGGCGGGACGTTTGATATCTCCGTGCTTGAAGTTTCGGAGGACACGATCGAAGTCAAAGCCACTGGCGGCGACACTCACCTGGGCGGTGACGACATCGACCAGCTGATCATCAATTACTTCATCGAGGAATTCAAGAAAGACCAGGGGATCGACGTCTCTAAAGATAGGCTTGTAGTGCAAAGATTGAAAGACGCGGCCGAAAAAGCCAAGCACGAGCTTTCAAGCACGACACAGACGGAGATCAATATTCCGTTCCTGACGGCCGACGCGTCGGGTCCCAAGCACTTCGCGCTGATGTTTACGCGCGCAAAGCTGGAGTCGCTCTGCCAGCCGCTCATCGATAAATCCATCGAGCTCACGAAGAAAGCGCTTACTGACGCCAAGCTTTCGACCACGCATATCAATGAAGTGGTTCTGGTCGGCGGGCAGACCCGCATGCCGGCGATCATCGAGGCCGTCAAAAAACTCTTTGGCAAAGAGCCCCACAAGGACATCAATCCTGACGAAGTCGTCGCAGTTGGCGCGGCCATCCAGGGCGGCATCATGCAGGGCGATGTGAAGGATGTGCTCTTGCTCGATGTGACTCCATTGTCGCTCGGTATTGAAACTGCCGGCAATGTAATGACTAAGATGATCGAAAAGAACACCACCGTACCGACGGCAAAAACCCAAGTATTCTCGACCTACTCCGACAATCAGCCTTCGGTTGAAATCCACGTGCTCCAAGGTGAACGAGCGATGGCGCCGGACAACAAGACGCTGGGCAAGTTTTTCCTCGAGGGCATTCCTCCCGCCGCTCGTGGCGTACCGCAGATTGAAGTTGCTTTTGACATTGATGCAAATGGAATCTTGCAAGTAAAAGCAAAAGACAAAGCAACCGGCAAAGAGCAGTCCATCCGCATTGAGGGCTCATCGGGCATTACCGACGAAGAAAAGAAGCGCATGATGGCGGATGCCGAAGCGCATGCGGCGGAAGATGCGAAGAAGAAAGAACTTGTCGAGACCCGTAACATGGCGGAGACGCTGACGTACTCGACCGAGAAAGCGCTCAAGGACGCCGGAGATAAAGTGTCGGCCGATGATAAGAAGAATATCGAAGAAAAGCTCGAGGCGCTGAAGAAATTAAAAGACTCTGATAATCTCGAGGAAATAAAGAAGGCCACCGAAGAACTCTCGCAAGCAGCACAAAAAATGGGCGAGGCGATGTATAAGGCGCAGCAAGCGCAAAATCCACAGGAACCAAAAGTAGAGACTGAACCGCACGAAGAGAAATAATATTGCCCCCCCATGCCCCCCTCTTACTTTAAGAGGGGGTAGACTCCTCCCTTTAAGGTAAAGGGAGGGTTGGGAGGAAATATGAAAAGTGCTAGAATTAAAAAGAGGCCGGTTCGCGCAAGGCGAGCCGACCTCTTGAGCGCCCCGGGCCTCCCGGCCGGGCTGCTCAGTGTACTTATGGGTATTCCTCCTTTTCCGAGGAAGGTTCCTCGTAGACGACGAACAAGTTGATTGTTTCCTCATCTGCTCCAGGATACACCTGGAAGGTTACCGGTGCCATCGTAACGATCTTGTTACCGAGGGCGAGGAACTCGTCCAGGGCTTTCGTTATCTCCGGCGGCACTCCCACAAATCTGGTGCTTTTCTGCATTTTTTCCTCCCAAGATGACACCACTATCATAGCATATGATAAATGAATAGTCAAGCTCTCAAAATCATCTCAATCATTGCTGTCGTTACGCTTCTGTCGTTTTGGTTTTGGGTGGCTGCGGAACCGTGGGTGCATAGCGAGACCAAGTTCCGCGATTCGAGCCTGTGGATCTTGCCGGCAATTATCCTCGTCGTGCTGGCGGCCTCGACGGCCGTAGCCTACATGCTTTTGCCGCAGAAGCGGCTCAAGATGCTTCTTGCAGGGCTGATCGCCGTGACGTACGTGGTGGTGTTTGGATTTGGTTATCCGCAAATCCTCGCGCTTTTTGTCATCCTTATTCTCCATGTCCTTGCGATTCGCGATATCCATCTGGAGTCACGAGAGCGGCTCAAAATCCATCCTGGCTTCATCATCCGGCGTGGGATCGCGGCGATCATGATTCCGCTTTATATCGCCCTGTCGTTTGCGTATTTCGCGAGTCCGAGCATCCATGAAAATGTCCGCACCCAGCAGACCGCGCCGACCTTTAAGCAGGCGGTACAAAACTATGTCATCGAGCAGGCGTACGATCAGATCATGCGCCAGCTTGCACCGTATCGTGCCTATTTCCCGCCGGTTTTGGCATTTGGACTTTTTCTGGTACTCTGGGGGCTTGGGTTTGTCTTCCATCGCGTCGCCGCGTGGCTCGGGATGCTGATCTTTTGGCTGCTGCGCAAAGCAAATTTTGTCGCAATCCAGGAGATGGATGTGAAGGCTGAGAGTATGGTGTTGTAATTTCCAGTTTTCAATTTTTAATTTTCATTGAATTTTTAATGATCATTGTTTAATTGAATATTCATTGGAAATTGTAAATTGGTAATTAAAAATTATGGCTAAGGACTACTATGACATGCTTGGAGTTTCAAAGACCGCTTCCGCGGATGAGATTAAGCGTGCGTATCGCAAGTTGGCGCACGAGCATCATCCCGACAAGCAGAGCGGGAACGAGGCGAAGTTTAAAGAAATTAACGAGGCGTACCAGGTGTTGTCGGACGATAAGAAGCGGCAGCAGTATGATACGTATGGGAGCGCCGGTCCCTCGATGGGATCGGGACAGGGTGGCGGGGGATTCGGAGGGTTCGATTTCGGCCAGGGCTTTGGCGGCGGCATTAATGTCGAGGATATTTTTGATATGTTTGGGGGTAGCTTTGGCGGCGGAGGGCGCACGGTAGAGACTCGAGGCGCCGATATCGAAGCCGAGCTTTCAATCTCGCTCCCGGAAGCATTACTTGGCGTCAAAAAAATACTCGAAGTGGAGAAGTATAGTGCCTGTAGTGTTTGCAGTGGCTCCGGTGCTAAGCCTGGCAGCGAGATTGTTACCTGCAAGACCTGCGATGGCAAAGGCCAAGTGCGCGAATCGCTAGGGATGCTTTTTGGCAACATGATGCGCGCCGTGGTGTGCTCAAATTGTCACGGCAGTGGTAAAGCCCCCAAAGAAACCTGCAAAGACTGCAAAGGCGAGGGGAGAATACGAAAGCGCGAGCGTGTCGACTTTGAGATTCCAGGTGGTGTCACCGAAGGCGCGGCATTCTCACTACGAGGCCAAGGCCAGGCGGGCTTTCGTGGTTCTCCTGCGGGCGATCTGCACTTTAGACTTCATATCAACATGCCCCGTAAGCTCTCCAAGCGTGCCAAGGAACTTGTCGAGGAACTCTCGAGAGAGCTATAATAGACCCATGGGAGAAAAACTCATCGCACTTCTGACACCCGTCTCGCATTTTTTCCAGAAGGGCGTTGGTTCGATTTCTTCTGTCTTGGGAGATGTCGCCCCATTTTGGATTATTGTGGGAGTTATTGTCGTCGCGTTGATTATCGCGATTTTCACACTCGACAAACCAAAATCTCTCTCGATGCTCTTGATCGTATATATTATCGGGTTTGTTTTATTGTTGATTCCGGCTGTGATGAGATGGCTTACGAATAATATGACTTCACATGACTTGTACTATGCAAAAATCGCGCTTGGCGCGTTGCCGATTGTCGCTTTGGTTGTACTAAAATATAAGAAGAGAAGATAAACTTATTTACTGACGCGCTCTACGTATTCTCCGGTTTGCGTATTCACGCGAATCATTTCTCCCTCATTAATAAAAAGCGGAACATTGATCATCGCGCCGGTTTCGATTTTGACTTGCTTGGATCCTCCCTGGGCGGTGTTGCCGCGCGTCGAGGGAGGAGCTTCGACGATCTTAAAATCCATCTTGACCGGCAGCTCAACCGTGATGGCTTTGCCGTTGTATTCGATGGCGCTTACCGTGATGTTGGGCTTGAGGAACTTGGCTCCCTCTCCAAGAATACTTTCTTCAATTTTAAATCGAATTGACGCGTCTTTAATGTCGGAAAACCAGTACTCGCCGCGGTTGCTGTAGAGAAACTTCACATCGCGTTTTACGATATCCGCCTCTTCGAGGATATCGGACGGCATAAAATTGTGCTCGATGATCTTGCCGTTCAGCACGCTCCGCATGCGCGTCTGAAACACCGGCTTGCGCTGCTGCATGCGCAATGGCTGGGACGACATCACCACATAGGGCTGGTCCTCATAAATAAAGAAAACTCCAGGATGCAATTCGTTGTAGGCGTAAGACATAGTGAAATTAGTATAGCAAAAGTGGCACTTTTTGCAAGTACTACCCAGCAATCCGGATGGCGATGTAGAGTACGGCAATCCCGATGACGGTCATGAAGGTCGTCCACTTGGTGGGGTGGGCGTGATGGCTTTCAGGGAGGAGCTCACTTGCGCCGATATAGAGAAAGAAGCCGCAGAAAGTAGCGAGGATCAGACCCAGCGAAGAGGCGGGGAGCGAAAAGAAGAGCGTCGAGAGCACTCCGGCGACAGGCGCAAGTGCACCGAGGAAGAGCCACCGAAATGCCCGTTCGCGAGTCCCTCCGCTTTTGAGGATCATATTGACGGTGTTAATGCCGTCGGAGAACGCGTGGACGAGGACTGCGACCGCAACGGTGGCGCCGATGATTGCCGAAACTTGAAATGCCAAGCCAATCACCAATCCGTCCAAGAAGCTATGGAAAACTAAACTGCCGGCTCCCAACGTGCCACGATGATGATTATGCCCGTCATGGTCATCGTGGTCGCTATGGAGCACGATAAAACGATCAAGAAGCATGTAGACGATAAATCCGAGCGCGGCTACCGTAGTGATCAGAGACGGCTCAAAGCGTCCGCTTGCCAGCTCAATCGCTTCCGGCAAGAGATCAAAAAACGCTACCCCGATCACTGCCCCGGCGCTAAAGCCAAGGATTAAGTGGAGCTTGTCCTTAAAGCGTAGCGCAAAGAACCCCCCCGCCATTTTTACTACTAACGTCGCGATACTAATTAAGATTACCATAGCCATTTATAAAATCTTTGAGTACCATCGGTCTTCCGCCTTCGGGCTGAAGCTGAAGTATCACAAGTTTATTATCTTTTAATAGACAGTCGATTATTTTCACTCGTTTATTTTTATGTAAAAACCATACCCCGGGCCAGCCTCCGTATGCGCGGAATTGATTATAAATCTCTTGGGGTGAACGATGCCAGTCAATTTTGCCGTCCTCACGCGTGAGCATCTTGGTATGGGTCGCTTGGCTGTGATCCTGCGGTTTTGGAGTGATCTTGCCAGAAATATAGTCGGGAATAGTCTTGATGAGTAAATCGGCCCCGAGTTTCGCAAGATCATCTCTGACTTCCTCATGCATTTTGATATTTGATATTTGATATTTGATATTGGCAACAATCGGTCCATGATCCATCTCGCTATCGAGCTTGATGATCGTAACTCCAGTCTCTGTATCGCCGTTGTAAATCGCCGTTCTAATAGGCGACGGTCCCCGATATTTCGGTAATAACGATGGATGGATGTTAAGAAAACCGTATTTTGCGGCGGTCATTGTTTTTTGGGGGATGATCTTGCCGTAGACGACGACGATACCAAGATCGCAAGAAGGCATTTCAAACTCCTTGAGCCGTGCAGGCTGAAAAAGCGGAAGTCCCAGATCTTCGTTCTTGATCTTCACCGGAGAAGCCCGAAGTATTTTTTTTCTCCCGGCCGCTTCATCCGGCGGCGTTACAACCGCTTGTACATCAAAACCCGCTTGCATGAGCGTTTCCAGAACGATGACAGCAAATTCGTCAGTTCCGAAGAAAATAATGCTAGGCTTTTGCACGGTCTTTAATTAAGACCCCTTGTAAGTGATCATATTCATGTTGTAACACGCGGGCGAGGAAACCGCGAGCTTTGAATTTTATTTTGGTGCCATGTTCGTCCAGCGCCTTTATTCTAATTTTTTTTGAACGACTGATCTGGTGCCAGAAGTCGGGGATACTCAAACAGCCCTCCTCCATCTCATCTTTGTCCCGTGAGAATTCATTCATCTCCGGATTTATATACGCATCGGGAACTTGATTCTCTTCAGCAAGTTTCTTGTCGATCACAAAAATCTGCAAGTCTTTGCCGATCTGATTAGCCGCCAGCCCCACGCCTTTTGCAATGATCATCGTCTGACGCATGGTTTCAATCAGTGCGATAATCTCGGGCGTAATCTTGCCAATCGGCTCAAGCTTCTTGTGCAATATTTTTGCGGGGTCTTTAGTGATTGTCATACAATATTTATGGGATCAACATCGACTTGCCAATCGGGCGGGACGCGATCTAGTGTAGCGTGTAATGTGTCCCGTGTAGCGTCATTCGGGAATTTCAAGAGAATGTTGTAGACGTACATACCGCGTTCGCGGTCGATGAGGGCGGGATAGGCGGTGCCGCCGAGTTGCTGGGCGAGGCCGAGGGCGTTGCGACGGAGCATCTCGCGGTTTCGGTTTCTACTCTGTAATTTAACGAGCTGCATAAACGGGGGATAGCCAAGCGACTTGCGATTTTCGAGCTCTTGCTTCATGAATTCCTCGACTTTGCCGGTAGCTGCCGCGACGAGGGCCGGATCGTCGGGATTGTAGGTCTGGATGAGGAGATGATCGGTCATGGAAGCCAACAAGAGGGTTTGTCGGAGGAGATTTTCTTCAGCTCGGTAATCAGGAATGTGAATGAGCGCATCTGCATTTATAATAGCCAAATAGGGTATTTTTAGCAATTTTGAATATTTGAAGAGTGATTGGGTGGCGAGGAGAATATCCCAGGTGTCTGGAAGTTTTTTGGTGTCAGAGCTAAGAATCTCGATGACCGGAATTTTCAGATTTTGATAGCTGAAAAACTTCTTGAGCTCAGCCTCGACTTTATCGATGCCGATGCCGTACGCCTTCAAGTCGTAGCTCTTGCAGTTGGGGCATTGTTTAGGTCGAGCCTCTTCGTAATTGCAATGGTGGCACTTGAGCGCGTTTTCGTAAGCAATAAGAGAAGCAGAGCAATTTTTGCATTTAAACGCGTACCCGCATGATTTGCAAAAAATGAGATTCGCATAGCCGAGGCGGGGGATGAAGATAATAAGCTTCTCGTGCTGCTCGTGGGCGACTTGGAGGGCTTCTTTGAGGTGGCGAGAAAAAATAGAAAAATTGGCATCGCGGATTTCACGTCGCATATCTGCAATTTTTATATTTTTTACATTTTCTATTTTTACATCTTCTAAATCCAAGACCGGACCGGTGGCGAGATACTTTTTGTAATTCTTTTCATCAGGATGCAGCATGATCGCCCGCATGCAGATGCCGAGAGACATAAAATAATATTCGGCGAGATCTTGGGCTTTCTTGATTTGCTCTTCGCTAATGTTATTTTTAAGAACTTTCTCGATTTTTTTCAAAGTGAACGTCGCCTGCTTTTTGAGCATTTCTTTTCGGTGGCGGATGTCGTCCGAGCCAATCACGACGGCTTTGATTTTACGGTTATTAAAAAGAACTTGAACCACCGATCCGCGGGGGAGTGCCTCGCCATGAAAATAGCTCACGATGGGTGGTTGATTACGGGGGAGGGGGATGAGGGGGATAACATCGAGGATGACCATTGACCTCATCGTAGCGTGTTGGTATAACACAGGCAAGGGAGGAAGCATGGCCCAGATCACAGGGGCTTTCGTCGAGTACCTCGGAAGGTTCTACCTGGCGGCCGAACAGAAGTACGGTCGCAATAGCGCTGAACTGGACGAGGTGTGTGATGTCATCTTCGTCGCTCTTGCGGTAGAGGGTGAGTTGACTCGCATCAAGCGACTCAGGCTCATTGCTCTTTGCGGCGAGCAGAAGGAGGTGGCAGGTGCCAAGTAACGTTCTCTTCCCTCGCCGGTCGGCGAGGCGGCCCCGCGGAGACATTGTTTCCCGGGGCCAGAAAGTTTTTATATTTGACATCATGCTCACGCTTGCCATAGAATTTAGATATAGGGAAGGAGGTTTTCATGACAGCCCATGAGTTCAGAAAACTCTGGCACGTGGTGACCTCCAGTGATGGGGATCGCCGCGAAGAAAAAATAGCACGAATCGCGGCAGAAGCTCGAAGGAAAATTAAGATTGAGTTTGAAATCGGTCGTCTGCGCGATCCTAAAACGGTTGAGCAAAAGCTCGACCTTACGATCAAGGAGTTGCAGGTCGCAAGATTCGCAGCTCTCAAGGATCGCAGAGATACTAAACGTCGATTTGCAGTCTTAGTGAAGGCTCCCCTGAAGAAGCTTCACCTAGAGAGGCGGCATCGACATAGAACACAGGCTCAAATCCATCGGGCTTCATAGGCACGGTTCCATGCGCTTAACTGCGCGGGCCCGACTACACGTTAACCACGAGTAGTCGGGCCAGGGAGAAATTACGGTGCTGGCCGTATTTTTTTGTGCTATAATCAAACTAGTGACCATACCAGTCCCAATCAGGGTAAGGCTTGCCCCGTCGCCTACGGGTTTTTTGCATATTGGTACGGCACAGTCAGCAATCTATAACTGGCTTTTTGCCCGCAAGAACGGTGGGACTTTTATCGTGCGTATTGAGGACACGGATAGAGCACGTTCCGAGAAGCAATATGAAGATGATATACTCGCCGGACTCAAGGGGCTTGGGCTTGAGTGGGATGAGAACATATATCGTCAGAGTGAAAGAACAAAGATGTATGAAGAGCAGGTGAATAAGCTGCTCGACGGAGGCAAAGCGTTTTGGTGTCGACATACTCCTGAAGAGCTTGAAGCCGAGCGGCAGGCGCAGCTTGCGGGAAAAGATTTACCGCGTCATATATGTGTACATCGGGAAGATCCTCTGCAACGCGATGGGGGGGTTATTCGTCTCCATATTGATTCGAACTCTACCCGAAAGATTATCGTTGATGATGTGATTCGAGGGAAGATTGAATTTGAAGAGCGATTATTTGGAGATATTAGCATTGCACGAACTGAAACCAACGTGCTGTTTCACTTTGCGAATGTCGTGGATGATGGAGAGATGCGCATCAGTCATGTTATTCGAGGAGAGGATCATCTCGCAAATACCCCCAAACACATTCTGATTGCCGAGGCGCTTGGATTTGAACCGCCGCGCTACGCGCATTTGCCTTTGCTGTTGGCGCCTGATCGTACGAAGCTCTCAAAGCGGCATGGGGCAACGGCACTCAAGGATTACGTAAAAGAGTTTCTGCCTGAGGCAATTTTCAACTATCTGGCGGTACTTAGCTTTACGCCACCTGCTGACAAGGAAAAAATCTCACGCGAAGAACTGATGGAAGTTTTCGAACTTGAAAAGGTCCATAAGACCGGGGCTATTTTTGATGTAAAAAAATTGGAATGGTTCAACGGGGAGTATATCAAGAAAATGTCGGATGATGAGTTGCTCATGATGATTGGGCAGAAATACGAGAAGATTTTGACGATGGTCCGTGAACGCATGAAAACGAAAAAAGATTTGGAGGAGTTTGATTTTTTCTTCGAGACGCCGATGATAGATCCCGAAATGCTTACCTGGAAGAAAAGCACGCTTGAGGAGTCACGGACCATGCTGGCGCGCGTTAAAAATATTATCGAGAAAGATGGTCTTGAGAATTTGAGAAGCAAACTTGACGAACTTGGAGCAGGGGATCGGGGACTCGTCTATTGGCCGCTTCGGGTGGCGTTGAGCGGCAAGAAAGCCTCGCCGGATCCTGTGGATATTGCTATAATATTAGGTAAAGAAGAAGTAATCAAAAGAATTGAAAAAGCAATATAAAATTATTTTCGTGTGTTTGTTGCTGCTCAGCGCTTTTCATATGGCGTTTGGCGCTTCCGCAGAGACCAACGAAGAGAAAATCGTCGAATTGCGCAAGAAAATAGAAGAGCTCAATCGTCAAGCTGAGCAATATCGGGGCACGGTGCTTCAAAAACAGCAACAAGCCAAAACGCTCAAGGGCCAGATTGACCTGATGAACAGTCAGATTCTTCGATTGGAATCTGAAATAAATATTACTGAAAAGCGCATCACGACGTCTGAGATTCAAATTAGTGATCTTGAGGAACAAATTTTTAATACCACCAAGAGCATCGCGCAGCAAAAAGCCGCGATCGGCGAGGCCATGGCGTACCTCTATGAGCGCGACCACATGAGTCTTGTTGCGGCTCTTCTCAAAAATCCTAGCCTTTCCGACTTTGCTCAGCAAGCTCAGCAGGTCTCCACGCTCAATGAAAAGCTGACCGAGCTGCTCACCAACCTCAAAGAGCAAAAAATAAAACTGGAAGAGCAAAAGATAGGCGTTGAGCAAAAAAAGACCGAGCTTGAGATCCTCAATGATCGCCAGGCAGCCCAGCGAGGCGCGCTCCAAGGAAGCAAGACGGAAAAAAATAAGCTACTGACAACCACGAAGGGCCAAGAAGCCCAATACCAAAAACTTCTCGCCGAAGTCCAGCGCCAGGAGGCGGCATTCTTTGAAGAGTTGCGCAAGTTTGAGACGGACGCGGTCAATAATGGCAAGATTATTGCTCACGTGACCGCGAACGCAGTACCGCCACGCGGGACGAAGATATTTTCATCGCCGTATCACGACTCGCATCAAACCACCCAAGGGTATGGGATGACCGCCTATGCGAAGCGGGGAGCGTACAATGGCGCGGCGCACAACGGCTGGGATGTCGTGAGCGGATGCGCAAGCCCAATTTTCTCAATCGGGACCGGCAAGGTATTGGCGAGCGGGTTTAATAACGGCTTTGGCAATTGGGTCGCGATCCGGCATGATGGCGGCGGGGGAATGGTCAGCATCTACGCTCATATGCAGCGAGGCACGAATCGGGCGATCGGCACCACCGTAGATGCCGATACCGTTATTGGCTACGAGGGGACTACCGGCAATTCCACGGGATGCCATCTCCATCTCTCCCTCTATCGCGACTTCTTCACGTATATCAGCCCTAAGAACGGACAGTTAAATTTCAATTACTTTGATGGGAGCGTGAATCCGCTGGATTATATAAAAAATTGATCTGTGGATAACTTTACCCCTACTATGTCGTATAACTATCATTGTGCGACGTGACTTATGAACCGTTGTCCACTCCCCCGGATCGAAAAACAATAATCATGGACTTTTATACAAATATCACCTCTTTCAAAGATGCCAATGGATATGATATCGAGGGCAGTTGGTATCCCCGTGTTACGGCTATTGTCTCAATAAAGGCCAAACCTGCCTTGTACCGCTTTTATGCCGGTCAGGCCAGTTATGCTGCCGCCGAGGCAATGAAAAATAAATCGGCCGAAGAGGGTACTCTGGTTCACGAAGTCATCGAAAAGCTCCTCCAGGGGCATCCTACGGCCATCCCTGATACGGTGGCACCCGTCGTGGCAGCCTTTCAAGAATTCCAAAATCAGCATCGTATCATCCCCCACCAAGTAGAAACAAAAATTATCAGCAGGCGATATGGCTACGCGGGGACGATTGATGTTCTCGCCGAGGTTGATGGAATTCTCGGAGTGCTGGATATCAAGACCTCGCAGGCGATTTACCGGGACTATGGGATCCAGACCGCCGCCTACGTAGAAGCGCTTCATGAGACGGGCTCACCCTCGCTCGCCCGCTGGATCTTGCGACTGGACCAGTCACGGCTCTGTTTCAATGGCTGCGGCGCGAAGATGCGTGAAAAAGGCGGGACGGAGAAAATAAGAAATAGCTACGGCTGGAAAGCCAAAGCGTGCAGCCATGTCTGGGGGCCGTCCCTCGGCGAAGTTGAGCTCAAAGAGCTTCACGGCCTTGAGCATGACACAAAGGCTTTCCTAGCAGCCAAGACACTCTGGGAATGGGAACACCACGAATGGCTCTCAAAGATCGCGTGAGTATTATTTCTGGCAGTTTGCCGCCAGCGAATACCCTGCCGCGATAGCCGCGGCATCGTTTGGAAAGAAGACTTTGTTTTTTTCTGAAATACGCGCCGCTCCCGAGCAATACGTGAAGTGATACAACTTGCTTGAGCTTGCCTTGGAGGCCACGACACGGGGATCTTTGGGGGTCGGGATGGGAAGGATGAGTGTTGTTGATTGTCGGGGTGTGATCAGAGATGCTGTGTTCCCCTGCTTTACCGACATACGCCCCAGATTAAAACTTATAATCGTAATGCAAACGATTACGATAAAGAGGATAATGTCGGAACGATGGGGGTTGACGAAATCTCTTATTTTGTCTATCATACCTATACATTATGGCACATACAAAGGCAGGTAGTACATCTAAGCTCGGTCGGGATTCAGAATCAAAGCGACTTGGCATTAAGCTTTCGGGAGGTCAAGTTGCGATCACTGGCAATATTATTGTGCGCCAACGTGGCAGCAGATATGTCGCGGGTAACGGGGTCCGCATCGGCAGCGATGATACGCTCTATGCCATTAAAAACGGTAACGTAAAATTCTCAACGCTTCGCAAGAGAAACTATGACGGCAACACGCGGACCGTCAAAGTCGTCGCGATCGTTTGAAATAAAGAGAGTTTCACCGAGTGATCCCCCGTCGTCTTGATGTGATGGGGCAACTCAACTTGGTTAGATGAAATGACAACGTGATGAGTCGTATGAATCGCTTCGGCGATTTTTTTTGCGTCCACGGAACCGTAGAGGTGCCCTTCGGGATTCGCGCCCTCGGTGATCTCTACGACAACGCCTTCAAGTTTTTTGGCAAGTTCTTCCGCGTGGACACGGTCTTCTACCGCTCCCGCTTCACGAAGTTTTTTGAGGCTCTCGGCTTCCGCCGCGGCACCCGCAGTTGCCACCTTTGCAAACTTTCCCGGAAGCAGAAAATTGCGCGCGTAGCCGTCAGGCACGTTTTTCATGTCCCCGATCTGCGCCACGCCTTTGATATTTTTCAGGAATACTACTTTCATAGGTTTTTTATTATTTCCAATGCTTTATCCAATTGCGGGTCGCGTTCTTTTTCGTAGTCTTCATCGGAACGCTCGACTTCCACCGTAGGCTTGATGCCATTTTCATTAATGGAGACACCATTAGGCGTGTACCACTTCGCAATCGTAATCTTGAGAGAGCTTCCCTTACCGAGTTCATCGATTTGCTGGACGGAGCCTTTGCCAAATGATGTCTCCCCCACCAGGGTCACCTGCCGCTGGTCATGAAGCGCGCCTGCGAGGATTTCAGATGCCGAGGCTGAGCCCTTGTTGATCAGGATTACCAGTGGGTAGCTTTTGAGCTTACCATTCGGCTCTGTTTTAAAGGCATTCTCAAGGCCATTGCCGAATTTTTCAGTTGTCACGACCTTGCCGGCGTCTAAGAAATAGCTGGAAAGGCTTACCGCGGAGTCCAGGAGCCCTCCGGGGTTATTTCGAAGATCAAGAACGATCCTCGTCGCGGATGAGCGGCTGATCTCATCTGCCGCTTTTTTAAATTCATCATCAACATTTTGATTGAAGACATATACTTGGAGATGCGCGACGTTGCCATCAAGCATTTTCCACGCCACCGCGGGGATCTTGATGGTGTCACGAGTAAGCTTATAGTCTTTGAGATCTTTCGCAGACTCGCGCGAGATCGAAAGCGTGACGGTCGTGCCTTTCGTGCCGCGAATCTTGCCGACGGCTTCCTCGACACTAATGCCTTCGGTACTCGTGCCGTCAATCTTAGTGATCTTATCCCCGGCACGAATCCCGGCGCGCTCCGCCGGAGAGTCTTTGATCGGAGCGATAACGGTCAAGACATTCTCACGATTGCCGATTTCGATGCCGACACCTCCAAAAGCTCCCTTGATTTGCTCCGCGAAGGCTTTGCTTTCTTTGGGCGGGAAAAAGACCGTGTAGGGGTCGCCAATGCTGTTGACGAGGCCGTCTATGGCGCCGTAGACCAGTTTTTGGGTATCCAGCTTGCTCTTATCGACGTAGTTCTTTTGGAGAAGATTCCAGGCGTCCCAGAAAATCGCGAAGTCCACGCCATCCGGCTTGCCGCCGTCCTGATTAACGATTGCTTGCAGCGCCGGTGTCGTGGCACGGGATTTCTGAAAATACATGCCGCCGCCAAATCCAATCACCAAGGCGATAATAAGTGCGGAAGGAAGAACGAATTTATTTTGCATATTTATAGAAAAATTTCGCGGCGCTTAGAATGTGCCAGAGCATCGTGCGATTGATACGAGAAGACATCCGAGGATAGTAGTGATAGAAAACCGCGTGTGGATAATATACGATCTTGTATCCATTGTGCCAAAATCTGCGGCACCAGTCAACGTCTTCAAAATACAGGAAGAATTGTTCGTCCATCAGGCCGACTTCCGCGAGCGTTGAAGCGCGCACCAGCATGGCCGCGCCGAGGATCCAGTCAGGGGTCTGGATTTTGGTCGGATCGGTATCCAGCATCATAAAGTCTCGCTCTATTTTTTTAAAAAAACGCAGATGCTTTAGGGGGGTTCGGCGAGCTAAGATCGTGCTGGGTCGATAAAAACGAAAATACGACCGCTGATGCACGTCATTAAAATATCGCAACTGGGGACCGAGGATCCCGATGTCGGGATGCTGATCCATGTAGGCGAGCATCTTTTGCACCGCTCCGGCGGTAATCAAGGCATCCGGATTGAGAATGAGCCGGTACGTTCCGGTCGTTTCCCGTAGACCCTGATTTACCCCGCGAGCGAAGCCGATATTATGCTCCGAGTTATCTATGATCTTTATTTCATGGTCAACATCAAAAAGATGGTCGTTGAGAGCCTTTAAACAAAGCTTCAACAGCTCCGGCGTCTTGTAGTTCACGATGATAATGCTTAAGTCTGGCACGGCGGAAGCATACCAAATCCAAGCCTACTGCGCCAGCACCGTTTTAAAATAGTCCCTCAAGAGCGTAAAATTCTCGCCCTTGGGTAAAAGGATGTATTCGCCGTGAATGCCCTTGGTTTCGTAGAGCAGGTTGTCGGTTGAGATGACGGAGGTTTTGGGGGTGTTGGCGCTCAACTTCTTAGCCAGGTTCACCATATCCCCCACCTCCCAGAGTTGGATGTTGGTTTTTAGGTTGCCTTTCAAGCTCGTGAGGAGGTTGCTGACCTTTACTGGATTTGCCAGAAAACCAAGTTCCGTAGCACGCTTTTTCATGGCAAACATGACCTGCTGCTGGCGCCGCGCCCGGTCAAAGTCGCTCGATGAGTATCGTGAGCGGACATAATAGAGGGCTTGCTCGCCGTTGAGGTGGTTAGCTCCGGCGGGGAGTGTAAAGGGGTATCCCCACTGCTTAGGTTCGCTAAACGGCTTATCCAGGTAGACATCCACGCCACCAAGCGCGTCGACAATTTCCCCAAAAGCTTTAAAATCAAACAAAACGGCTTTATCCACGCGCACGCCCGTCAAGCGCGAAATCATCTGGCTCGCGAACGCCAGGCCTTGCTGATTTTCGTAGCCACGCTCGTAGACTTCATTAAGTTTTCCCTTTACTTGAAATACCGAACCATTGACGAGCGTTCCCTTCATGTCGATATAGAGGTCACGAGGAAGCGAGACGAGCGCCGTCCGGCCAGTAGCTTTGTCGACACTCAAGAGCATCATCGTATCCGTCAGCAATCCCCCATCGGCAAGATCATCCTCGCCCCGAATGCCAAGAATTAAAATATCAAAACGATTCGCTTCTTCGGGAGGCACCGGGTTTTGATCATCCTCGATTTCCTTTTGGCTATCAGCGCATTTTTTGAAAAGGCAGAGCGCCCGTTCCCAGTTTGAGGCGCCTTCATTGGAATCGATGACAATCGTGCGATACGCGGAAGCAAAGTGATAGCCGACATATCCGATATATCCCACCACCGCAAGGGCAATCAGCCACGCCAGTAATTTAAAAAGCGAACGGCGCTGGCGCGGAGGTGCGTCGTAAGATTCACGTGGTTCTTGGGGATTGACGATTGAATACATGGTTTCTTCGTTTCAGCATTCGCGGTAGTAAGCGGAAAAATCTCGGGATCATCAGAAGTACGCCCGGCTCGAACAGCAACGTATACATCATAACAGCGATCTCTCTTGGAATCCAGAATAATGCGTTCCGAAGCAGGTGCCGATCATTCTTGATGATGGCAAATCGCACATTGCACCAATCGAGCTGGCGCTTGATGATGGGGATTTGAGCGCGCGGGCCACGGGTGGATCGGTCATGATATGCGATGACGCTCGGCGCGTACCACTGTTTCCATCCACGATTTCGCATGCGCCACGTGAGATCCAGATCATCGCCGTAGCCCAGCGGCCCGATACGAAAATCTGGATCGATCAGATGGCCATCAACGATACAATCTTCCAGCGCTTCACGGCGAAATACCGGCACCGCGCCCTCGACGGCAAAAATTTCGCCTTCAGGATACTCATTGCGTGTTTGTTTTCCGCGATTAATGATCCGCCGTGTTCTAGATATTTGAAATCCGGTCGTATCGATCAGTCCATCGCTCTGTAGGATTTTTGCTTGGAGTGCGCCGATCTTCGGATCGTGCTCCATAATTTCCACAGCGTTTTTTATAAAGTCTTTATCAAGTACTACGTCTGACATGCAAATAATATATTCGCCTTTTGATTGCGACAAGAGCTTTTCTTGGCCGGCCCAAAAGCCGATATTGTCGATTTGATTTTGATGAATGTTGATCTCGATGTTGGTGTACGATTGCGCTCGAACTGAAGCCATATATGGTTCAAAAAAGATTGAGTCGCGATGAAAAGCAAGGTTAACTGATACGAGCGGATTTGCCATACCCAAGAATCGTAGCGCACACCGCCGAAAACATCAAAAAGGCCCGCTCATCAAAAAGTGCGGCATCAGTCATGAGATACCCATACATCCAAGGTATGGTGATCAGGAGTGCGCCAAAAAATAATTGATCAAACGATGCCGAAGATGATCTAAACTTGTCATAAATATTTTTAAATATCAGCCAGAAGAAAGCCAGTGCCGTAAGCAACGCCGGAATGCCAAGCTCCGCGCCGATCTGAAGATAAATATTGTGGGCGGACGATCCGGCCTTTGCCAGCTCGATATCTTGCTCAAGCACCACCGGAAAATTGCCAATACCCACCCCGAGTATTGGATGTTGGATCATAGATCGAAGCGAGGCTTTCCAGATGGCGATGCGCAAAGCATTTGAGGTCTCGGCAAAATCCAGGATTGACTTTACTCGCGATGTCAGCGTTGCCTTCCCAGCATAGAGATGGAACTGTGGTGTGGCGGAGATTGGATAAACGAACGCAAACATCATCAGGTATGCGATGAGCCAGATTGCCAGGTATCGGATGACTGCCCGCTTCCATATGATTGCCGCGATGAAGGCTACGAGCGTGATCCCCCACCCCGCCAGCCAGATGCCTCTGGTGTTGCTTAAAATCGCCGCCAAGAAGCCCAACGGGACCAGGAGTATCATGAGCCGCGCCCGAGTGCGTAGGGCGGTCTTGAGCGAAGCAAAGTCAAGCCGCTCCGCTGCATACGCAAATACCGCCGGGATTGCCATCAAGATATACATGGGAAAGGTATGAGAATCAGTAAACAGTGAGAACATTCGCAAGTTGATCTGGCCAAACGAATTATACGCGAACCAGGTATTTCCCTGCTCTACGGCTATCCGGCACCACTCCATGCCGAACTGCCGGCATTGTGCTCCCCATCCCCAAAAACCCACGAACTGATAGATGTCCATGAAGTAGGTGGTGGCGAGCTGAAAAAATCCCACGACGAGCACAATAACAAGCGGCGGGATGAAGTTAACGATGATGCGGCGCTTGTTCGGAAGATAATAAATTACGATGGCGACGAGCGAGAGATTCACAAAATAAATCACGCGCATGATAGCGGCTGTCTTGTCTTGGGCTATGAAGATTGAAAGAATAGAAATTAATAATAAAATAAATAATAATTTATTAATTTTTAGTAGTTTATAATTTGAAAATATAAATCTTGCAAAAATAACTAGCGCGACAATTCTCCAGGTATTCATGTTATCGAAGCTAGAAGTGATCGGAAGCGCAATAAAAAGCGGGATCGAGCGGACAAAAAGAATCGTCGCGTCTTCGAGAGACGCGAAAAGCGAATATGTCACTAGTATTCCCGCCAGCCCAAATGCAAAATATCTTGGCAGAACGCCAAAGATAATCAGAAAAAATAAAATAACTTCGGCGGTGAAGACGAGATTTAGTTTGCTAATTTTTTGCATAATTCTAGAAAGCGATCAGTATGTGTTTGCCAGGTGAATTTTATCATCGGCTCCGGTTTTGTCGAGGCAAGGCCTCGACGGATTGCATCAGCGATGCCGTCAACGCTTGGTTGGGTATAGATCGCATCGTCGCCCAATAATTCATGCGCAATGTCAGTATCAGCGACAATCGGCCGCACGCCGTGTGCCAGTGCTTCAAGCGGCGGCAGGCCGAAGGCTTCGGTGTCAGAGACGTAGACAAAGAGCCTGGCGTTTCTATACAGCTCCTCTAGCTTCTCATCGCTTACGCGATCATGGTGTTCAATTCCAGTAAAATCCAATTTTTCCGGATATTTATCGATCCCAACCATAATCAACTCTACTCCAAGTTTCTTGCATGCCAAGATCGTCTCACGTGCGTGACGTCTTGGGAACATTTGCCCCACATATAAAACATAATCTTTCATCGTACGCCGAGATAGTTTACTGAAATTCTTTTTGGGTCGATGCAAAATAACCTACTCACTTCTTTACCGGAGGTCTGCGAATATACATTGATCATCGTTGCTTTGCGGGCGGCATGAGTGCCGAAAATCTTATAGGCAAGTTTATATCGCCATGGCAGTGTCGAGCCGTGCATTTCGTGGTAAAGATCCTCGGTCAACGTCACAATCGTTTTACAAAAAATACCATAGGGCAGCATGTAGTTGGGAAAAAAGACAATGTCAGGTTTCGTGAAGAATATTTTTATAGGCAAATATATATAATAATATAAACTAAACGATGGAATCGCGTTTTTATGATAAAAAATAAATTTGAACTCTTTGCGAAGCTCGGGACGTCGCTCTATTTCCCGGACGAGTTCCTTGACCGTCCTCCCGATCCCCCAGGAATCCCCTTCACTTGATTCGCATTCCAAACCGATGGTGATCATAATCGTGTATGCCCTGTAGAATTGCTCGTGATATCTCCACTTCGCGACCAAGCATGATTTTAATATGTTGCTTCAGCTTAATCCAAAGCTTGCCAAACGGCAAACGAGGATTTTGAAGCAATAGAGCATTCCGAGTGTGGTAATAAAGAAGATCTGCTTTTCCAAGTGTGCGAGTCGTAGCTGACACGGCATGTTGGAATTTTGTCGTTGCCAACGCCAGTGTAAAGCCTGCGTTCCGCGCCCGCTGGCAAAATTCTACATCTTCATAGTACAAGAAATATCGCTCATCAAAGAAGCCAATTTTTTCAAAAACTTTGCGCTTAATGAGTAATCCAGCACCGGAAAGATAGTCGAAGCCAAAAACCCTCCCTGCTTCCAGTCCCACGATATCCGCATCACCAGAAACCATTTCCTGCAAGACTACATCGTTATTAAGAATCAAGATTTGCTCCGCGCCATCAGCAAGTGCTTTTTTAATTCCCAGATTATTCCCCCCAGAGTATCCCAGGTTTTCCCTAGAAGCTAACACCTGAAAGCTAGAAGCTTTGTTTGTCTCAATCCAAAACTCGACATTCTTGAGATGCTGGACTTCTGAATTATTATCAACAACGATAACATCCGCGTTAAGCGGCTTCAGCGACTCGAGGCACGCTAGCGTGCGATCTGACTGATTATATTGGAGAACGATGATTGAAACTTTTGCCATGAGAATTTTTCGGCGCTAGATTTTATTGCTTCAGTATCAAATTTCATTTCTCGGATACGCCGCACCCCGTCGGCTAACACGGCCTCGTGCGGATCATCGAAAAACAAGCCATTGATGCCTTCCTGTACATACTCTAGCGCGCCGCCGCGCCGAAGCGCAAGCACAGGCTTGCCGTGCATCATGGCCTCGACCGGCGCGATGCCAAAGTCTTCTTCTTGGGGCATGATGAAAGCCAAGCACGAAGCATAGAACATGGAACATGTAGCATCGGTCTGATAGCCCATGAACTGCACATTGGGATTAGCTATGTGCTCAAGTCGTTCGCGTTCCGGCCCTTCACCGATAATTACCAACGGCCACCCGAGCTTATTGAAAGCTTTGATAGCGATGTCGATATTTTTATGATGATAAAGGCGAGAGATTATAAGATAGCTTTTAGCTTCTAGGTGATAGCTTTTAGCTTCTGAAATTTTTATGGGGGGATAAATTACTTCTGCGTCACGACGATAAAACTTCTTGATCCGCGCCCGGACATGCTCTGAGTTTGCGATGAATTTGTCTACGCGCGTCGATGCTTGCCGATCCCAGATGCGCAGGCCGTGCTGAAAAACTTTGTGGCGATACTCGTGGCTTAAGTCCCATACCTGGCGCGTCGGGCTATGGCAATAGTTGATGTGATAGGTTTTTGGCCGAAGCACGAGGCCTTTTGAAAAAATACTGCCCGTGGAAATGACAAGGTCATATTGGCTAAGATCGAGTGATTCGGCGCGAAAAGGCATCGAGGGTAGTAAAAGCTTGTGGGGCTTTTTTTGAGATACATAAAAAACATCGGCATCCGGATACATGGCTTTGAGCGCATCTAAAACTCGTTTGTCACCGCCAACTTCCGCGTGCCAGTCATGGACTAATGCGATACGCATTATCGTTTCGCCACGATGTTCTTCTTGTAGACATCGAGGTTATCGAGGACCACTCCGGTGCCGCGGGCGACGCAGAGCAGCGGCTCATCGGCAATGCGGGCCGGGACACCGGTGACGTGCGTGATCAGCGTGTCGATATTTTTGAGGAGCGCTCCCCCGCCGGAGATAATGATGCCTTTTTCGATGATATCGGAGCAGAGCTCGGGCGGAGTTTCTTGCAGCACGCGCTTAACCGTCTGGACGATCTCACGCATTTGCTCTTGGATCGCGTCGGTGATCTCATTGCTCGAAAGCTCGACGGTTTTTGGATATCCGGTGGTCAGATCGCGGCCTTTGACGTTGATTTTTTCTTGGGTAGTTTGCCGCACCGCACTGCCGATGGCAATCTTGATCAGCTCGGCAGAGCGTTCTCCGATCGCCAGCCCATGCTTCTTTTTGACGTAGTCAACAATCGCTTGGTCGATCTTATTGCCGCCTACGCGCGTGGAAGCCCAGCTGACGATGCCGCCGAGCGATACGACCGCAACATCAGTTGTTCCTCCTCCGATATTTAAAATTAAATTGCCGATCGGGCTGTTGATAGGGATTTTAGCGCCGATGGCGGCAAGAACGGGTTCTTTGACCAAGATTGCGGTCTTGGCACCGGCATTGATCGTCGCTTCGATGACGGCGCGGCGCTCGGTCGAGGTGATGCCGGCGGGAACCGACACCAAAACTTCCGGCTTGATAAAACCAAGCCTCCCCACCGCCTTGCTGATAAAATATCGCAGCATCGCCTCGGTGATGCGGTAATCGGCAATGACGCCATCACGGAGTGGGCGGGAAACGATAATGCTATCAGGCGCGCGGCCGATCATCTCTTTTGCTTCGAGCCCGACGGCAATGATTTTATTATCCAAAATCGAAATCGCCACCACGGATGGCTCGTTGATGATGAGGCCTTTGTTGGGCACGAACACGAGGGTATTCGTGGTACCCAGATCGATACCGATTTTTTTGACAAACATTATGTTCTGGTAATATCAGCTCCGATGGCGCGCAAGCGTTCTTCAATTCGTTCGTAACCACGATCAATCTTCTCAATACCGTTGATCGTAGACGTTCCCTGGGCGAGGAGCCCAGCTATAAGGTACGCCATGCCGGCACGGATATCAAGAGACTCTGCCGTCCTGCCTCGGAGCGGGGTCGGACCCGTCACCGCGACGCGAAAATTATCCAAATTAAGAATATCGGCACCCATGCGTTTGAGTTCTTCCGTCCAGGCAAGTCGGCCTTCATATACCGTTTCCTGCATGATGCTTTGACCCATGACCTGCGTCATCAGCACTACCATGGGAGATTGTAAGTCTGTCGGAAAACCTGGATACTCATGCGTCTTGAGCAAGCTCACGGCCTGCAGTTCGCTGTTGGGCACGGTGCGAACAAAGTCTTCCCCGATCTCGATATGAGCTCCCATTTTTCGCAGATACGCAAGCGGGACATCCAGATGGCTCGGCACCATATTGGTGATCATAAGATCCGAATTTGCGGCAATTCCCAAAATTATGAGTGAGCCGGCTTCGATCCGATCAGACGGGTTAGTAAAATCAACCGCCTCTGCAGTAAATTCTTTGCCGCCTTCGATGGTGATCGTCGGCGTGCCCGCACCGGTGATATGTGCGCCACAGGCATTGAGAAAATCAGCAAGCGCTTCTATTTCCGGCTCGCATGCCGCGTTCTGAAGCTTTGAAGTTCCGGGGATTTGCGTGGCGAGCATCATGAGCCCCTCGGTTCCTTGGACGCTGATTACCGGCAATACGAACGTCGCGGGATGCAAATCAGTGCCGAGGATGGTATAGAGTTTTTGGGTGTGCGCGACGGTGGCACCAAAGGCGCGATATCCATCCAAAAATACATCAATCGGGCGTTCGCCGATGACGTCGCCTCCCGGATGTGGAAACACGGCAGTCCCTGTCCGGGTGAAAAGCGGCACGGCGAGCATGATTGATGCCCGGAATCGTTTGCTTATTTCAGGGTCAATTTCGCTTTTCACAAGTTGACCCGGATTGATGGTACAGGTATGATCTTTACAGTGGACGTCGGCGCCAAGATCGCGCATTAATACCAACATACTTTCAACATCGGCGACCTCAGGAATGTTATGAAGTGTCACCGGCCCGCGAGCGAGCAGCGATGCGCTTAAGAGCTTGAGCGCCGTGTTTTTGGAGCCGTTGACCTTGATGGTCCCCCCTAGTTTTTTACCGCCTTCTATGACAAATTTCATAATCACATCATACTCCTTTTTCGTATGAGTCGCAAAACACGCTGGATAATATTTTATAGCGCCGTAATCATCTTTTTTGTTTTAAGCTACGTGATGGTGGTCTACGCGCTCGGGTATAAATATGACTTTACTGCCTGGGAGTTCGTGCGCACGGGGTCATTTCGCCTGGTAGCCAACACCAATGCCGATGTGTATGTAAATACCTTACTGGAGGGCAAGACGTCGTTTTTTGGGACGACCTATGCCAAAGGCCGCCTCCTGCCGCGCACCTACGCGGTGCGGCTTGAGCGCGAGGGATATCACGCCTGGGAAAAAAACATAACCATCGTGGCCGGGTATTTTGTTGATTTTCCAAAAATCATGCTGGTTCCCATCGAGCTACCCACCGAACCGGTTGCAAGTAGCTCGTTCGGATTCCCGATGCCTGATTCCGATATCCGCGTTACCAAAGGCAAATCACTTGCGTTTGATCAGCATACGGTGAGTATCGAGTGGTTCGATGATACGGACTTCCAGCCATTTCACCGAGCTGGGGATTTTGAAACCGTCTTCGGCGTTCCTACGGTCATTGATGATGTCCAGTGGTACCGTGACCGTGAACATCTCCTCGTTGCTACGAACGGCAAACTGTATTTTTATGAAATTGACGCTCGCGGCGGAATCAACAAATATGAACTGACAACTCTAGAAGGACCGTTCGTCTATTCCGAAGACGACAACGCCGTCTATAAAATGGACGGCGATCAAATCGTGAGGTTGAAGTTCTAAGAATGTGAAGGCTCCGAGCGAGGGTCGGGCGAAAATTATTTACTTAGCGCTTTTATCATATCAAAAAGCTTCTCTGCTTCTTCCCGGGTTGCGCCAATCCTTGTATGAAACTCCCATTCTTCGATAGCATCAGGGCCACGAAGTATCTCGTTGAGTGCGTTATTTACCATGACTAGCTCATTTTTTGTGAGCTTGATGATATTGTTATTGGCGTTATTTTCAATAACTTCCATAGTTATTTGACTACCTTTTCGCCCACTGCGGAGCTTTGCGGGCTTTCTTGAGGCCGTACTTGCGGCGTTCTTTGACACGGGCATCGCGGGTGAGGAAGCCGGCTTTGCGGAGTTTTTTGGAGAAGTTGATATCAAACAGCACGAGCGCGCGGGAAAGGCCAAACTTGATCGCGTCGGCTTGTCCGGCGCTGCCGCCGCCATGGACGGTCACGAGTGCCTTGAAGCGATTCAGCGACTTGAGCTTCTTCATCGGCGCCTCGACAATGCCTTGGAGCTTAAGATGTTTAAAATATTCGTAGTATGGCATCCCGTTGACCTGGATAATCGCCTTGTCTTCATCGGCTTGCTGATCGGCGGCTTTCTTGGTCAAGACACGAACCCGCGCGGTCGCCTCTTTGCGTCGGCCGACGGCTTCATAGTATTTCTCGGGGCCCTTCTCGGCCTCTTCAAATTTCTTCTCGTCAATGATAACGTCGTCGTCGGGCATGTTATTTTGTTATGATTAAATTCTTGATGATCTTATCACGTAATCGGTTTTGCGCCAGCATGCGGTAGACCGCCATTTTCAACACCCACGCGGGGTTCTTATCCATCATGTTGCCGAGATTGCGTGCTTTCATGCCTCCCGGATAACTCGAGTAGTGATAGTAGGTCTTCTGATCGAGTTTCTTGCCCGTGATTTTTATCTTGGCGATATTGGTTACCGTAACTTGCATGGTAGGCAAAAGATTGGGCTGATACTTGGGATCCGTCTTGCCGCGCAGCAAGACGGCGATCTTGGTGGCAAGGCGTCCGAGTGATTGATTGGTGGCGTCGAGGGTAGTCATCATGATACGAATTCGATTATTGCCATACTTGCACCATCGCTGATACGCTGGGGGAGATTGCGAATGCGGGTGTAGCCTCCCGGCCGATCCGTAAATTTGGGAGCGATCTCTTTCATAATTTTGTGCGCAGACGCGAGCGAAAGGCGGCTGGTCAGAAGCTTCGTCGTCGCCAGTGAGGGAGTCTTGCCGGTGGTAATGAGCTTTTCGATATGCGGGCGCAGTGACTTTGCCTTCGCCTGGGTCGTGGTAATACGGCCATGAAGAATCAAAGCGGTCGCCAGCGACTTCATGAGGGCTTTGCGTTGTTTCGTTTCTCGGCCGAATTTTGAATGTTTGCTTCTCGGCATCTTATTTTTTGCTAGCTTTTTTGGCTTTTTTAGCAGGCTTTTCGGCAACTTCGGGAACGACTACCGTATTGATAACCTGGAAATGATCAAGCAAAATCTGGGAAGCCTTTTTGAGCGTTTCTTCGGGAGTAATGCTGCCGTCGGTTTCTATGTCGATCAATACTTTATTGTAGTCGGTTCGCTGCCCGACGCGGATGTTCTCGACTTCAAAATGGACATTTTTGATGGGAGTAAAGATTCCATCGATGGCGATCTCGCCCACGCTCAGCTTTTCTTTCTGGCGCTGCTCGACTGGGACGTAGCCAACTCCCTTCTCCACGCGCATCTCGATCTCAAGGTCAGTCTTCTTGTCGGTAATGGTGGCAATGAGCTGGTCGGGGTTTACCACTTCCACATCGGCACTTGCCGCGATGTCTTTGGCAGTCACTTCCCCAGCACCTTTTGAGGATACGTGCAGGGTTACCGGCTCATCCGAAAACAATTTAAATCGAATCTTTTTGAGGTTGACGATGAGCTCAATGATATCTTCGCGGACTCCGGCAATGGTCGAAAACTCGTGATCGACGCCTTTGATTTTTGCCGAAGTCACCGCAGCACCCTCGATCGAGGATATTAAAACTCGGCGAAGCGTGTTGCCCAGCGTTGTCCCATAGCCGGGATACAGCGGGCCGATTTCAAATGTCGCCTTGTGGCCTTCCTTGGAAATAACTTTCGGTTCGATAGGTAGTTGGATCATAAAATAGGTATTGGGTGTTAGCTGTTAGCGACTATAGAATTCGATTAACGACTGTAAATCGGCACCATCGATTCCGCTATCGACAAGCGTCGGGATGCCTTGCACAGTTACTTTTAAAGCGCTCGTGTCTACGGCGAGCCACGATGGAGCCTCTTTGCTCTTAATCCATTGCGGCGCCAGGCTGGTAAAAAACTTTGACTTCATACTTCCCTCTCGAATCGTGATGATATCGCCTTTCTTTACGACATACGATGGAATAGAAACCTTTCGTGCGTTCACCAAGATATGCCCGTGGTTGACTACCTGGCGTGCCTGGTCGCGAGATTGAGCGATGCCTGAGCGGTAGACGACATTATCCAGGCGATGCTCGAGCTTATGGACGAGGGTCTCGCCCGTTTCGGTTTTTGCCGCCATCGAGGCTTTCACTAAGTTCTTAAATTGCCGCTCAAGCATACGGTAAATATTGCGGACTTTTTGCTTTGAGCGAAGCTGGCCGGCATACTCGGAAGCTCTCCGGGCAAATGCTTTGCCGTGTTCACCGGGCGGATACATGCGCTTGACCGTCGCGGACTTTGGCGATAGTGAACGCTCGCCTTTCAAGAAGAGCTTGGTGCCGAGGCGGCGTTCTATTTTCTCTCGTGGTCCTAAATAGCGTGCCATGGTTAAACGCGGCGGGGTTTAGGTGGGCGAACTCCATTGTGCGGCTGGGGGGTGTCATCAATGATCGACGTCACCGTGATCCCGGTACTCACGATTCCGCGAATTGCGGCATCTCGACCGGGACCGATGCCGCGGACAATAATGCGCGCTTCCTGCAGTCCTGATTTCTTGGCTCGTTCGGTAGCTTCCTTGGCGACCAAGGTAGCCGCGTAGGGAGTGGATTTGCGAGCACCCTTAAATCCCATACTGCCCGCGGTTGCCCACGCGAAAACCTCGCCTTTCGTATCAGTCACGGAAACAATCGTATTATTGTAAGACGAGGCGACGTAAATCGTGCCCTTAAGCACATGGCGCTTCGATTTCGCGGCAGCAACCGGAGCGGCTTTTTGTTCGCCGTCCTTGCTCCCCTCTGTTTTGATAATTCTCTTTTTTCCCATGTTCTACGTTTTATGTTCTAGGCTTTAAGTTTTCTGTCCTGCAGGCTTGCGTCCCGAGCCCATCGTCTTGCGTA
>ERZ1292623.960-Hain-H51-01um-R1-960-length-28889-cov-9_pt1 | contig 28889 bp, 30 predicted proteins | sample MGYA00564398_ERZ1292623 | MGnify/ENA primary metagenome ERZ1292623 (study PRJEB36523, sample SAMEA6512633) | groundwater metagenome | collected 2019-01-07 | study: AquaDiva: Metagenomics assemblies of 32 groundwater samples | reverse complement strand
GGTGATCGGCCTCGTGCGGTCCACCGCGACGGCCGAACTGGCCGTGCGGCGCTAGGACGGTTCGAGCCGGAGGCCGCTGGACTGATGCATATTCGGTGAGCGTACTCCTGAACCGTCGGTTCATCGGGCGAAGAACCTTGGTGGCGGTATAACGCCAGCTTCTGCTGCGAGCGGACCGACGGATGTTATGCACTGCGCCAATGGCCGGTCCGCTCGGCAGCAGCAAGCATCGTTGGGCCGACGACTCCCGGACGTTGCGTCGGATTAGCCGGTCGCGCAACACGATGGTGACGGTCCGCGTGCGAGTCGGGCGTATGCTCGGCGCTCCCGTGTCTCGGAGCGCCTCTGGCCGCCGGCGCTGGCGGCGCGCGGCGTCTACAAATCCCGACGCCCCCAGGCCTCGCGCGCGAGTACGGCCCCGTGGTCGGGCAGGTGGCGGACACGTTCTTGGCCTGCGGGATCCTCGGGCACGGGGTCGCGCGCATCCGCTGCGACGCCTGCGCGCACGAATACCTGCTCGCGTTCTCAAGCAAGTGCCGGTACTTCTGTCCGAGCTGCCACGCCAAGTGCCTCGCCGTCTGGACGCAGTGGCTGGATACCACGCTCCTCGCGCCCGTGCCGCACCGGCAGGTCGTCCTCACCATCCCGAGGCGGCTGCGTGCCTATGGTCGCTACCGTCGACGGCTCCTCGGCGAGCTCGCCCGCGTCGCCCGCGTCGCCGCCCGCACGGTCACGGCCGCGATCCGCACGCTGACCGGGGACGGCGGGGAGCGCGAGCTCGCGGTGGGCATCGTGGCGTGTCTGCAGACGCCTGGGTCGCGGGCCAACTGGCATCCGCACCTCCACCGGCACTGCACGCCTGCTCGTCACGGACGGCGGCTTCCGGCTCGACGGCACCTTCACGGCACCTTCGTCGCGTGGCGACGCGACACGGCGCGCGCCGGGAGATTCCAGGTCCCACAGGTCCCATCGGTCGTGGTGCCTGTTCCTGGGCAAGCGGCTGGCTACATCCGAGCCGGCAAGCCCCTGAGCGCGAAGCAAATAGCCGTCCGCACGCGCTGGAACAACCAAACGGCCGCGGAAATCAAACAACGGCGCACTTGGGCAAGCATCAATGCTGCTTGAGCACCCCGGCTCACCAGTGAGCCGGACACGCTGCACTCCCGTGGACAGTCTTCATAAACACAACAACAGGGGACACTTCTACTGAACAAAACCAGGGGACATTTCTACTGAACGTTGACAGTGGTCACTCGGTCTGCTTCCGTATGCCGCCCTGGACATGAAAGGCTCCACCCGCTTCCGTGGCCGGGTCTATATGGACGTTGACGCCGGACACGAACGCAAGATGCCGCCGGATTTCCTGGTCGACCATCTTCGCCAGCGTATGAGCTGCTCCTACCGACACCGTGGGTTCCACGGTGATGTTCAGTTCCGCCAGCAAGCGATGGCCGATCCAGCGCGCGCGCGGGTTGCTCACGCCGAGAACGCCTGGAACTTGTGAGGCGGCATGCCGCATCTGGTCGATGACGTGAGGCTCTACGCCATCGAGCATCCGTGTCAAAACCGCCTTTGCGGATTGCCACACGATTCCCAGAATCGCGATGGTGATGAGAAGGCCGATGATGGGGTCCGCCTTCGGATAGCCGAAATAGACACCGAGCGCTCCGCCCAGGACGGCGAGGCTCGTCCAGCCGTCGGTGCGCGCGTGGTAGCCGTCCGCAATGAGCGCGGCGCTGCCGATCTCCCGCCCGACACGAATTCGGAACACCGCCACGAGCTCGTTCCCGGCGAAACCAATGAGTGACGCGACGACGATGGCTCCGAGATGTGTCACCTCCTGCGGATGCCGGAGCCGATCGACGGCCTGGTAGAAAGCAAACGCCGCGCTCGAAAGGATCGTCAACACGATCGCGAGTCCAGCGAGATCCTCCACACGGCCAAAGCCGTAGGTGAACCGGCTGGACGCGGCGCGGCGCGCGAACAGAAAGGCGATGCCCAGCGGGATCGCCGTGGCGGCGTCTCCGAAGTTGTGAATGGTGTCCGCGAGAAGGGCGACGCTGTTGGATATGGCCACCACGATAAGCTGCAACAGCGCGGTGGACATGAGCCCCACGAAGCTCCACTTCACCGCCCACAGGCCGCGCGCCGTGGTGGTGAGTGAGGCGTCGAGCACGCCGTGGGTGTGTGAGTGGCCGGTGCGCGCAGTCGGGCCATCGTGACCGACGTGGTCATGATGGTGCCCGAGGTGGCCCTCTCTATGCTCGCCGTGTTGCACGGGCACGTCCTCCGAGACGCTACTCGTCTTTCCAGCCAAGCGAGTAGCCGACCGCGCGGAGGGCCGTTCGCCCGGCAACGATGCCGCTGAAGCGCGCGTCCCGCATCAGGGCCTCGGCTTCATCGGCCGCGTGCATGGCAGCGCGCCCGTGAACGAGGGCGACGGGATCGAGCGAGGCCAGCAGCCCGTGCTCGTGCGCCAGGTCCGCAACCAGCAGCCGTCCGCCCGGTTTCAACACGCGATGCATCTCCGCGACGGCTTGTCGTCGTCCATCCTGCGGCAGGTGGTGCATCATCAAGGCGCACAACGCGACGTCGAAGGAAGCATCCGGAAACGGAAGCGCCTGGGCTGGGGCGACGTCGAACGGCACGTCGAACCCCGCGCGAACCGCTTTCTCCCTGGCCCTCGCCACCATCTCCGCGCCCGCGTCGACGCCGCGCACGCTGCCCTTCGCGCCAACACGCCGCTTCGCTGCCAGGGCAAGTTCTCCCGTGCCGCACCCGACATCGAGTACCTGCTCTCCGGGCGACAGGCGGATGAGATCCAGGACTGATGCACGGAGGGCGCCCGCTCGCCCGAAGGTGAGTGCCGCCACGACTGCATCGTAGAGGAAAGCCCAGCGGATGATCTGCCCCGTCCCAGTGGGGCGGATTATCGATCCAGGTAGCGCCGAGCTGTGCCTCCCGGAGTGAGCCCGCATCACCATCCGGGCGCCAAGGAGCGCAACAACCGCCAGCCCAAGGTGGATCGCGACGGAGGCGGCGCCGACGACCAACAGTGCGCTGCGGGCGGCCGGCCAGAACGCGAACACAGCCCCCCCGGCGACGATCAGCAAGCCAAGCAACAGATGTACTGAGCGGTGCGAGTGGCCGGTATGCGTGGCGGAATGGGAAGGCATGTCAGTGGGCTCCAGAGTCAGCGGAGAAAGGCGCGGATGATTTCCATGAGGTCGTCGGCTGCCTCGGCTTGCACCGCCGTGGGCCGTCGCTTGTCGTCGAGCACATGCAGCCGGACATGGCCGTCGATGATCTCGGCCATCAGTCCGTTCAGAGCGCCGCGGCAAGCGGCCACTGTCTGAAGGATGTGGAAGGGCTCCTTTTCCTCCGCGAGCGCGCGCTCGATTCCCTCCACCTGACCGCGGATGCGTCGGACGCGCAGGAGGAGCTGCTTTCGATCCCGGACGGTATGGGACATGGTCCTATACTATACATCAGTATAGTACCAATGCAAGAGGATCCTTCAGCCCAGGGATCGTGGCTCGAGAGGAGCCGAGAAAGGCCCGCGACTACGTCCTTCCCGGCTGGACGCGAGCGTCCGCCAGTTCGTCGAGTACTCCCCTCAGCCACGACACGAACGCCTCTGAAGGCTGCGGATCAGGGTGCGATCGGTACAGCGCGGCCGCGCGGCTGGTCTCCTCGAGCTGCCTGATCTTCGACAGCACCTGCGGAAACCGTTTCGCCTGCTCGAGTGACGTGGCGAACAGCAGGCTGGCGGGATCCACGCGACCGAGGGCGACGGCGGTGGCGACGCGCCGGCGACATCGGCAGGCGTTGCCGGGATTCACGAGCCCGCAGCGCGAGGTCATGAACGCCGCAATACTTGCCCTTGCTCGCGACAACCGCTTTCGAAAGGTGGCCGGGGCTATCTCCAGGACCTCGGCAGCCTCGCGATGGCGCAGTTCGACGATCTCACCGAGGATATAAGCCAGACGATGATCGCGATCGAGACACAGCAGCATGGCCGTCGTGCATCCGATCTTGACCTCCTCGAGAAGCAGCCCCTCGTCCACGTCGTTCTCCACGCGCAGCGGATCGTCCGAGAGCCCTCGTGCCAGGTCGTCGCCGAATTCCTCGAGCGTCACCTGCTGCTCCATGCGCTTCCTGCGCATCGTGAGCAGCGCGTTGCAGGCGACGCGATACACCCACGTGCGAAAGTTGCTGTCGCCCCGGAAGCCTCCCAGCCCGGCGATCACGCGAATGAGGATCTCCTGCGTAGCGTCCTCCGCGTCCTCCGGGTGCCACAGAAATCGCAGCGCCACTCCGTAAATGTCCTTCTGCACGGCGCGAACGACGGACTCCAGGGCATGACGGTCTCCCCCCTTCGCCCGAGCCACGTCGAGCTCCAGGCTGCGGTCCCGCTGGGAAGTAGTCCCGTCCATGATGCTATTTGGCCAGGAGAGCTGCGCCGTAGGGATTGTCGATGACCATCAGCCAGTTTCCGTCGGACTGGCGGCGAAAAACTGCCAAAGACAGCCCACTTTGCTTGATTGGACTTCCCGTGGCAGGGTCGACCGCGTCCATAGTCCATGGAGAAATGTGCAGGGCGATATCACCGGATTCGATCACTTCGTGCGCCGACATGTGAAACTTCGGTTTCATCGAGATGAAGCCGTTGAATGCCTCGCGCAATTCCGGTCCCGACACAGTCTTGCCGGGCTGCACTACGAGGCTCGCTCCTCGCTCGTACGCGGCCAGAACCTCCTCGATTTTGCCGAGCTCCATGGCAGAGGACATTTCCAGAACCGCCGAGATGATCTTCTCGGAGTTGGTCATCGTCTTGTCTGTCGTCTCTGGACCTACTGCGTCAGCTGCACTCATGTTTCGCTCCTTTGCGGTGTTTTCCGTCGTCCGGGCTGTCACGCGTCCGCCTCCCCCGTTGAGGCTTGTCCCTCGTCTCTTGGACAACACCGGGGACGCGGATGTGACCGGCGAGTTTCGGTATCGCTGCAGCGTAAGCGAAGGCGTTCGTTCACTCTTCGATCAGACTCGACCCATGTCCCGCTCCACGTGCCTGGCCTCCTCCCGCGACAAGGTACCCATGGCCACTGCGGACAGACTCCGGACAACTCCGCCTCCGATCATTTGCCTTGCAACGGTGGCCGTCTTCCTCGCGATGGGTTGCGAAGAGCTGGGCGACCGCATAGCTGCCCGGCCGTCGCGACGCCTACTTCGGGCTCACACGGTTGCGTTCGGCCTGGTTTTCAGTACGGCGTTTCGCTGGTCGATGCCCGCCGATCGAGGAGCGCTTATAGGACTTGCGCGTCGCGGCGCTTCGTCCTCGGCGGGAGGGCGTCCGGCCCGACGATAGGCGCCAGGGGGTACGCCAACGAAGCGCTTGAACGCTCTGCTGAACGCTGCCTCCGTCTCGTACCCCGCCCACGCGGCGATTGCGGCGAGACCCATATTGCTGCCCCGCAACCAGCCGTAGGCCTTGTGGCATTCATCAGACCCGCCGAGTTCATCGGGAAGGCGGTTGATCTTGCCGGAGAGGCACTGACCATGCCGGAGGTCGCCACCCTACTCTCACAAGCACTGGGACGCGCTGTCACGTTTCAACCAGTGCCCGAGGACCAGGTAGAGGCCACCATGGGGCATGACTATGCCCTCATGTTCCGCTGGTTTAATGAAGTGGGCTATGGGGTCGACGTTCCGGCTCTGGAGAAACAATGGGGAATCCCATTGTCGAAGTTCAAAGACGTGGTGGCCAACGCCTCGTGGGCGAAACCGGTCGCGATGGTGGGGTCATGAGCCTCCGGGCGCGACGGGAGGAAGTCGGCAAGGAGGCAGGCGTGACATCAGAGACGACCGGTCTACCATCGCTCCTGATCAGTCGGGTTCCTCCTCAGGCCATGAGCACCGCACTCTCGCCAGCGATTCGTCGGCCTATTCCTGGGTCCACATAGGGGACGCCGCTGCCATGATGCCGGCACGGGCGTTTACGGCACGCACGGTCAACGAACGCCGCCGATCGCGACCCTGATGCCGCGCGGGTTCACGGTCCGCTCCGGCGACGGTGCCGGGCTCAACGGACGCGGCGCGTACACGGGACTGCGATAGATGACGCCGCCGCGACGGCGGTTGTGGATCTCGCAGTTGTCGCCGCCAACACCGCCGCCGCGAATCACGACGCCGATGCCGCCCCCGAACACGCCGCCGCCGCGACCGTAGTCTCCGGCGCCAATGCCGCCGGCCGGCGTCACCGGCGCTGGCATCGGACGCGGCGCGACCGCCACGGGCTCGTTGGTCTCCGGCGGGACCGGCGCGGGTGCCGGCGCGGTGGCAACGGGCTGGGCCTCTTCGACAGGGGCAGGTTCGGGCTCAAGTTCGGCCTGGACGGTCGGCGCTTCGCTCTTCACCGCGAGGTCACCCGACTCGGCCTTCTTGATCGTCCTGGCCGGCATGGCCGCCGACGGAGCCGTCTCCAGCTTCGTCAGCAGGGCCGTGTTCACGACCGGCGTGGCCAGGTCCAAGTTGGTCGCGGACGCCAGCGCGAGGTCGCGCTTGAAGCCGTCCGCGGCGGTGCCGGTCTTGGCCGAGGGCGCGCATGCTGCAGCGCTGAGGGCCAGGACTACGGTGGCGAGCTTGATGGTGACACGCATGGGAGTCTCCAGTTGTCCGGCGGGCTGTGCCTGCCTGCCCATTTGTATGCAGTCGCTGGACCACGAGTTGAGTGCCCCAAAAAGGCCTCAAGGGGGCGATTTGTCCTCATGGGCGGACACACCGTGTCCAAGCTGGGGGACCGGCCGTGCTGTGGGCGCCGGGCCCCGGAATGGCGGGTAGAATTAGCCCCATGAGACGCCGGTTGCTGACCCTGGTCTGGTGCGCCTGTGCGGCCGGCATGGCGTGCAGCGATGACGACGATGACCATAGGCTGGCGATGTCGCCGTCGCAGGTGGCCGAGCTACGCGGTCAGGTGGAAACGGCCCTGCGAGCCGCCTACGACCTATCCAAGCCAGACGTCGAGAAGCGCATGCTGGCCCTGTATCCCGATTCAGGGCGCGTGGTGTCCGCGTCGGCCGGCCGCGTCACCACGTCGCGCGACACGCTGGAGGCGGGGATCCGCTACTTCTGGCGGAACGTGGGAGTGAACATGCGCGGCCCACAGTGGATCTGGGACGCGATTCATGTGGACGTGCTGTCATCGACATACGCCGTCGTCACCGGCAGCTATCACATTCCGCACAAGACGCCACGCAATCTGGACCACGTCATCGCCGGTGCGATGACGGCGGTGTTTGCCAAGCGCGACGGCAAATGGGTCATCATTCAGGAACATCTCTCCGACGTGCCCGCGCAGCCGAATGACCCCTCGATGGAACCCGTACCTGCACCAGGCCGACCGCCCAATGACAACGACTAAAGACCTGCTGACGCGCCTTGGCGCGTTGTCCCTCGTCCTCGCCTCCGCCTGCTCCATGCGCACTGAAGCCCCCAAGAGCTCCGCCGCCGAGCGCCTGGCGCGCTACACGACCGTTTCCATCGCGCCGGATCTTTCCGGTCTCGCGGAGAACGATCGCAAGATGATCCCGCATCTCATCGAAGCGGCCAAGGCGATGGATGAGGCGTTCTGGATCCAGGCATTCGGCGACAAGGCGCAGCTGATGGCGTCGATCGAGGACAGTTCGGCGCGCGCGCTGGCCGAGGTGAACTACGGGCCGTGGGACCGACTCGACGCGTATGCAGGCTTCGCACGCTATCACCTCCCGCGCTCCCAGGGAGCGAACTACTACCCGTATGGCATGACCAAGGAGGAATTCGAAGCCGAGGTGGCCGGGGGCGGCAAGCGCGCCGACTCGCTCAAGTCGCTCTATACGATGATTCGTCGAGATGCCGCCGGAAAACTCGAGGCGATTCCGTTCTCGAGGTTTTTCGCGCCGCAACACGAACGTGCGGCAAAGGCGCTCGAGGCCGCGGCTGCGCTGTCAACCGACGCAGGCTTCAAGAGGTATCTGACTCTCCGCGCCAAGGCGCTGCGCGACGACGACTACCAGCCCAGTGATTTCGCCTGGATGGACATGAAGACGAATCCGGTGGATGTCGTCATCGGGCCCATCGAGACGTACGAGGACGAGCTGTTCGGCTACAAGGCTGCGCACGAAACCGTCGTGCTCCTCAAGGACAAGGAGTGGAGTGGCCGCTTGTCACGCTATGCCGGCCTGCTGCCAGCCCTGCAGAAGGGGATCCCGGTGCCGGCCGAGTACAAGAAAGAGACGCCGGGCAGCAACTCGGACCTCAATGCGTACGACGTGATCTACGTGTCGGGCCAGGCCAACACCGGCGCCAAGACGATCGCGATCAACCTGCCCAACGACGAGGAAGTGCAGCTGAAAAAGGGCGCGCGTCGCCTGCAGCTCAAGAACGCCATGCGCTTCAAGTTCGACCGAATCCTGGTGCCGATTGCCAAGGAATTGATTGCCGACGACCAGCTGGTCAACGTCACGTTCGACGCGTTTTTCGAGAACGTGATGTTCCACGAGGTGGCGCACGGGCTGGGCATCAAGAACACGATCAACGGCAAGGGCACGGTGCGCACCGCGCTCAAGGAGCGCTACAGCGCCAGCGAGGAGGGCAAAGCGGACATCCTCGGCTTGTACATGATCCGGCAGCTGCGCGACCGAGGTGAACTCAAGGGCGGCCGGATGGAGGACAACCACGTCGCCTTCCTGGCCAGCATCTTCCGTTCCGTGCGGTTTGGATCGGGCGACTCACACGGCCGAGCCAACATTGCGGCGCTGAACTTTCTGGAGGAGCGCGGCGCATTCACGCGCGATTCGGCGAGTGGCAAGTACCGCGTGGATTTCGTGAAGATGCAGGACGCGGCGAACGCGCTGTCGCAGGCGATACTGAAGTTCCAGGGGGACGGAGACTACTCCGGCCTGGGAGAGTTCAACACCAAGTACGGCTCGTTGTCTTCACAATTGCAGAGCGATCTCGCGCGGTTGGGGGCCAAGGGGATTCCCGTAGACATCGTCTACATCCAGTAACCGCCAACGGCACAGTTGAGTCTGTTGTTGCGCTATCAGATCGTGAGCTTTCCTCGCGTGACGAGGACCGAGTTGCCTCCGACCCTGACCGCGGTGATCGCGCCGGCCTTCTTGTCGACCTCGACATCGAGGATTGAGGGCCGCCCCATCTCGAATCCCTGCTCGACGCGCCACATCAGCGTGCCGTCGGCGCGTTTGTCGCGCTTGGCCACGTAGCCGCCAAAGCCGACGGCGGCGCTGCCGGTGGCGGGATCCTCGGCGACGCCAATCGACGGCGCGTACATGCGCGCCCGATAGTGTGACTCCGGCAACTCGGGCTCGGCGCAGAACAGGAAGACCTTGTTCGTGATGTAGCCGTTGAGCACCCGCTCAAATTCGTCGAGCTGCACGCGGGAGTTGGCCAGCGCCGCACGATTGCGAAGCGGGACGTGCAGGAACCACGTGCCGCAGGAGACGGCCTCCGGTTTGAGATCGCCGGACAGCACATCACCGGGTTCGAGTCCCAGCGCGCGCGCGAGGTCGTCGGCGGGCGGAGCCGGTGGGCCGAACTCGGGCAGCTTGGCCACCGTGAGCTGCGCGAAGTCCGCCTGACCGTCTCGCGAGCGAATCGTGACCGGCACCGGGCCCACGCCCTCCTCGAGGACGATCGTCGTCTCGGCGCCCTCGAGCTTCACTTCGCCGATGGACGCGAGTACGAACGCGGTGCCTACGGTCGGGTGCCCTGCGAACTGGAGTTCGCCGCCCGGCGTGAAGATGCGCACGTGACGCGTGTGCTTCGGGTTCTTGGGTGGCAGCACGAACGTCGTCTCGGAGAAGTTGAACTCGCGCGCGATCGCTTGATATAGCGCCGGTTCGATGCCGGCCGCGTCGGGAAACACGGCGAGCTGATTGCCGCCGAATCGCTTGTCGGTGAAGACGTCGCAGGTCACGAATTCGAATGTCGGCATAGCCTGGAAGACCGGGACTGAGGACTGGTTACTGGTGACTGGAATTCGGTCGCCAGGCGGGTGTGTTTCCGGCGAGAATCTGCGACAGCACACTTGCATCGATGTTGCCGCCGGAGACCACGCAGACCACGGAGCCCTTGTTGGGCGCGAGCCGGGCACCATATGCGATGGCGGCGGCCACTGGCGCTGCGCCGGCTCCCTCCGCGACAACGCGCCCGCGCTGCGCCAGGAGGCGAACGGCGTCCGCGACCTGTTGCACGGTCACGGTGAGCACGTCCGCCACGAGCAACTGCGCCAACGGCCACATCTCGGGGAACACGCCGCGTCCGCCCATGCCGTCGATGAAGCTGCGCTGGTTGTCGATCGTGACAGGTTGGCCCGCGGCGCGCGATGCCGTGAGTGGCGCGGCGCCCTCCACCTCCACGGCGAAAACGCGTACGGCTGGATTGAGCGCGCGCATTCCCGCGGCGATGCCGCAAGTGAGTCCGCCGCCGCCCCACGGCACCAGCACGGCTTTCACGTCCGGGCGGTCCTCGAGTATCTCGAGCGCGATAGTGCCGTTGCCGGCCATGACGTCGGTGTCCGCAAACGGATGAACGAACAGGCCGGGCGCGCCTTCGCGTCCGCCGGCCTGCATGACCTTCCACCACTCGTCGTACGGCACGCGCTCTACGTTGCCGCCCAGTCGCTCGACCGCGTCGGTCTTGGCCCGGGGCGCGGAGTCCGGCACCAGTGCGGTGGCCGGCACGCCCAGCATGCGCGCGGCGAACGCGACGCCCTGTGCCATGTTGCCGGCGCTCGCCGTGTAGGCGCCGCCGGCGAGGTCCTCGCGGGGCACCGCGAGCATCTTGTTCAGCGCGCCGCGCAACTTGAAGGATCCAATCGGCTGGAGGTTCTCGAGCTTGATCCAGGCCAGGCCGCCCGCGTGGATCGGATTGAGCGGCGTGCGCGACGCCCGTCCCTTTATCCGCTCCTGCGCGGCGCGCACCTGCTCGATCGTCGGCGCGGCGAGGGCGCTCACCTAGAACTCGACCGTGGTGCCGACGCTGTCGGCACGGGCGCGCTCGTACAGCCATTGGGCGCACGCCAGGTCCTCGACCGCGACGCCGAGCGACTTGAAGAGCGTGATCTCGTGTTCACTACGCCGGCCCTTGGCGGCACCCGTGAGCAGCTCGCCGATTTCCGCGACGATGTCGGATGCGGCGAACTTGCCTTTCTTCATCGGGATGATCAGTTCGCCGGCTTCGTTCAGGGCGCTCTCGCGGCAATCCACAAACACCCGGCTGCGAGTGACGGCGGCGGTGTCCAGTTCGCGTGCGGTCGGAACCGAAGCGCCAACCGCATTGATGTGCGTGCCGTCGCGCAGCCATGTGCCCTCGAGTACTGGCTCGCGCGAGGCCGTGACGGTGCAGATGACGTCCGCGTGGCCGACTGCGGCTGCCCGATCGCCGGCGACTTCGAACGCGACCTGGTGATCCTTGGAGGCGGACTCAACGAGTGCGTGGGCGTGTTTCGGGTCCCGGCTCCACACGATGACGTGCTGGAACGGTCGTGCCGCCAGCATCGCGTCAATGTGCGTGCGGGCCTGCACACCCGAGCCGAGTATGGTGACGGTGCTCGCGTCTTTCCGGGCCAGCAGCTTGGTTGCGACGCCGGACACTGCCGCGGTGCGAATCGCCGTGATGGACGCGGCGTCCATGAGCGACAACAAACAGCCGTTCGATCCGTCAAAGAGTGCAACAGCTCCTTGATGCGAGGCGAGCGCCGTGCCGTGGTTGGCCGGAAACACGGAAATCAGCTTCGCGCCAATCGCTTTGAGCGCGCCGGAATAGGCGGGCATGACGCCGAAGAAGTTGTTGGTGTCCGGGATCCGGATCACCGGCCGCAGCGGCAGCACGACCTCACCGCGCGCCAGCGAAGCAAGCGCTGCTTCCATGAGCTCGATGCACTTCGGCATCGAGAGCAGCTGACTTACCTCGCGCTTATTGAGAATCAGGAGTGACAATAGTTGCCTACTTCTCCGCCATGAACGGATACTTGTAGTCGGTGGCGGGAACGAAGGTCTCCTTGATCGTCCGGGCGCTGACCCAGCGCTGCAGATTCATCTTCGAGCCGGCCTTGTCGTTGGTTCCTGACGCGCGCGCGCCACCGAACGGCTGCTGGCCCACCTGGGCGCCCGTGGGCTTGTCGTTGATATAGAAATTGCCGGCCGCATTGCGCAGGGCCAGCAGCGCTTCACGCACCGCGCCACGGTCCTGCGAGAACACCGCGCCCGTGAGCGCGTACGGCGAGGTTCGATCCACCAGCTGCAACGTCTCGCCCCACTTGCTGTCGTCGTACACATACGCCGTCACCACCGGGCCAAAAATCTCCTCGCGCAGCAGGCGATAGCCGGGATCCTGCGTCTCGACCAGCGTTGGCGCGATGAAATAGCCTTGATCGCCGGTCGCCATGCCGCCCGAGACGATCTTCGCGTTCGACTTCGCGTCGTCGAGGTAGCTGCTGATCTTGGTGAACGACTTCTTGTCGATCACGGCGCCCATGAAGTTCCGGAAGTCGCGCACGTCGCCGACCTTGATGTCGCTCATCATGCCGGTCGCGGCGTCCCTCACCTTCTTCCACAGTGACTTGGGGACGTAGACGCGGCTCGCGGCCGAACACTTCTGGCCCTGGTACTCGAATCCGCCTCGCGCGATGGCGACCGCGACCGCCGTCGCGTCGGCGGACGGATGCACCATGATGAAGTCCTTGCCTCCGGTCTCGCCCACGATGCGTGGATACGTCGCGTAGCGCGACATGTTGTCGCCAATGGTCTTCCACATGCTGTTGAAGACCACGGTGCTGCCGGTGAAGTGCACGCCCGACAGGTCACGGTGCGACAGACACACCTCGCTGATCTCGGCCGCGTCGCCCGGCACCATGTTGATCACACCCGGCGGCAGGCCCGCGGTCTCCAGCAGCTTCATGACGTAGTACGCCGAGAGCATCGCGGTGGACGCCGGCTTCCAGACCACCGTGTTGCCCATGAGCGCCGGCGCGGTAGGCAGGTTGCCGTTGATGGCCGTGAAGTTGAACGGCGACACCGCGTACACGAATCCTTCCAATGCGCGGTAGTCGAGCTGGTTCCAGATGCCGGCCGACGAGTTCGGCTGCTCGCTGTACAGCTCCTGTGCGTACTGCACGTTGAAACGCCAGAAGTCCGTGAGTTCGCAGGCGGCGTCGATCTCCGACTGGAAAACGGTCTTCGACTGGCCCAGCATCGTGGCCGCGTTGAGCGTTGACCGCCACGTGGTGGCCAGCAGTTCGGCGGCGCGAAGGAAGACGGCGGCGCGATCCTCCCATGCCCAGTTCGCCCACTCCTTGCGCGCCGCGGCCGCGGCCTTGATGGCCTGCGACACATGCTTCGCCTGCGCGCGGTGCCACTCGGCCAGCACGTGCCCGTGATTGTGCGGCATCACGACCTTGGACAGGTCGCCGGTGCGGATTTCCTTGCCACCGATGACGATCGGGATGTCCGCGCGCTCCAGGGCCATGCGATCGATGCGCGCCTTGAGTTCCGCGCGCTCCGGCGATCCCGGCGCGTACGACTTTACCGGCTCGTTCACGGCGACCGGCACTCGGCGCACACCGTTGACCGTGGCGAGAATCGCGCCCGATGTCGAGGGGAGATCGGCGATAGCGACGACCGGCGTCGCGGCGGACGTCGACGCTGCCGCTTTGCCGTTCGAGGACTTGCCATTCGGAGATTTCGCGGCCGCCTTGGCCGGCTTGGTGGCGGATGATTTGCGCGCGCGTGCCTTCATGAGACGCTTGGCCATGGCACAGGGAGGAGGGAGGAGGGAGGAGGGAGGAGGGAGGAGGCGGCTCGCCTGCCTCCGACGTCCACGTGAAACATACGAAGCGAAGCAGCGTGGTCGTTAGTCTCCAAGGCGTGCCCGCACTCCGGAAACCCGCCCGAATTGTCCCCGCCGCGATGATCGCGGCGTGCGCCCCCGGCCCGATCGCCTGGCAAGACAGCACGACGCCTGCACCCGAGGCTCCGACGACTCCCCCTGCCGTCAGCGTGCCGGCGCTGCCGGCGCAATGCGTCTCCAGTATCCGCACGATGGTGAGCGCGTCAGGCGTGCAATACGCGGCGTGGTGGTCGCTGCGTCCGGACAGCACTGCTGATATCGTGGCCTCCTCAACCACAGACGGCCGGACGTGGAGGCCGCCGGTGCGGCTCGACACCGCGGACGTCGGGAGAGTCGGTTGTCGCCGGCCGCCGCCAGCGATCGCTGTCGAGGGGGACAATCTTCACGTTGTGTACGCGATGAAGGCACGCGAGGGTCCGGGCATCTTTCTGTCACATTCGATGGACCGTGCTCGCACGTTTCACTCGCCGGTCGCGGTCGTGTACGGCGAGAGACCTGGGCTCGCATCGGTGGCCGCGGCCGGCAATTTCGTCATTGTTGCGTACGAGGATCCCAACACCACGCCGACGCGGATTTCCATCGCCCTGTCAACGACTATGGCCCATCTGTTCGAGTACCGCGAAGTCATCTCCCCGAAGGACGCGGCGGGATCGGAACCGATTGTCTACTCCGACGGGAAGCGCATCATGGTGATGTGGCGTCGAGCCGGCGACGGCACGAAGTTCGTCCACCGTCTCGGAGCGGTCCGGTGAAAAAGCACTGCATCGGCGCTCATCCGAGTGACAACGGCGGCATCGACATGGCGGTGCGGCGCGCCGCCAAGGCCGGCCAGTGCACGATGCAGTTGTTCACGGCCATCCCGAAGTATTACGGCGACAAGACGGGCATCTCGAGTTCGCGGCTGGAACGTTTTCGCGCGGCGATCGCGGAGACGAAGATGGATCCGGCGCGCATGGTGGCCCACGGCGCGTATGTGCTCAACGTCGCGACGCCGGACACCGAAAAATGGACGCGCGCGCGCGATGGCCTGAAGAAGGAACTGGAGCGGTCCACGCTGCTGGGCATCGGCACCGTCTGCTTTCACCCGGGCGCGGCCACGGACGGCGACCGCGAGGCCGCGTCAGAACGAATTGCCGCAGCGATGGTGTTCGCGCTCCAGGCGGTGGAGTCACCCGTCCGCTTGTTGATCGAGAACACCGCCGGCGCCGGGACGACGATGGCCCGGACAGCAGAAGAGGTTGGGTCGATGCTGTCGAAGATCCCCAGGAAGCTCCGGCCGAGGACCGGTTACGGGCTGGATACCTGCCACCTGTACGCGTCCGGGTACGACATCGCCAAGTCGAAGGGCGAGTTGAAGAAGACGCTGGACGCTTTCGAGGAGGCCACCGGGGAGGCGCCGGGGTTCTTCCACCTGAACGACAGTGAAGGCGCGCTCGGTTCCAACCGGGACCGCCACGCCCTGCTCGGCGAGGGGTCCATCGGGACGGAGCCGTTCGGGTGGCTCCTGGCGGATCCACGCTCCCGGGAAGTGCCCCTCGTCCTCGAAACACCGCAGGAAAACGCCGAAATCGCCCCGGATGACGACACCCCCGACCCGTTCGACGTCCGGATGCTCGAAATCCTGCGGCGTTTCAGTGCGTAAACCGCCGGTTTTCAGAGGGAAAAACGCGATTCTCAGAGGGAAAAACGCCAGTTTCCCTATTGCGCGCTCTGGGGAGCCGCTTACTATTCGGCCGACGGAGGGAAAAAACGCCGATTCCCAGAGGGAAGCAGGCACCTCCGTTCACCACTCCATAGGAGAGACCATGGCGGCCAAGAAGAAGAAGAAGGCGGCGAAGAAGAGGAAGCCGAATGCAGCGTTCATGAAGCCGGTGCAGCCGGATGCGCACCTCGCGGCTGTGGTCGGCGCCAAGCCGATACCGCGCACGGAAGTCACGAAGAAGCTTTGGGCTTACATCAAGAAGCACAAGCTTCAGGACTCGAAGGAGCGCCGCATGATCAACGCCGACGCCGCGCTCAAGGCAGTCTTTGGAGGGAAGGGCCGGGTCAACATGTTCGAGATGACCAAGCTCGTCTCCAGGCACATGAAGTAACTGACGCTTCGGCGTCGTTCACGGGGGCGCGCGGCGCGAGCCGGGCGCCCTTCGTAGTTTTCGCGTGCGATTTCTCGATTCTCCGGCATCAATGGCAAAGAAGAAACCGAAGGCAGCAGGCAACGTCGTCGCGCAGGCGCGCAAGGGCAGTGCGCCGCAAGCGTCGCAAGCGCCGCTGGCCAAGCGCGTGTGGGAGAATATCAAGTCGCTGGGCGGCGCGGTGCTCATCTACCTCGTGATCAAGACGCTCTTGATGGAGGCGTTCCGGATCCCGAGCGGCAGCATGATCCCCACGATGCTCATCGGCGACTGGCTTTTCGTGAACAAGGTCGCGTACGGACCGCACATTCCGTTCACGCGCGCGCACCTGCCGGGGTACACCTCGCCCGGGCGCGGAGATATCGTGGTGTTCGAGTCGCCGTATCAGCCCGACGAAGCGGAGCGCGGCAATGACGCCACGCCGACGCTGGTGAAGCGGCTCATCGGCATGCCGGGCGACACGATCTACATGCGCGAGGGCTTGGTCCACATCAACGGCATCCCGCAGCGGCAGGGGTACGCCGCCGCGCAGAATCCCAAGGGCGACGGCGTGGACCGATCACCGCTGATGGACTGGCAGCACAAGATCGAACTCACGGGGTCGCGCTTTGGCCCGCCGCCCAAGGAACCGAACCTCGATCACTGGGGCCCGCTGCTGATTCCGCCCGAGCACTACTTCATGATGGGCGACAATCGGTACGGCTCGAAGGACAGCCGGTACTGGGGCATCGTGCCGCGCGGGAACGTTCGCGGTCGTCCGATGTTCGTGTATTACTCGTACGTCGGCGGCGGGGAAAGCGATCGCCCCTTGCCGGCACTCACGGACATCCGGTGGTCGCGGCTGGGGCACTGGATTCGCTAGCCACGGCCCCGTTCCACCCTTTGCGCTTGGCCCGGTGAAGCGTCATTAACACAGCAGGGAAATAGTGACGCAGGGCACACGCCAGGGTCGCCGCGGACGACGACATTGGTGATCGTTGAAGGTGGCAGGTATGCGGTGAGGTGACATGAGCACGTTCTTCCCGAAGGACACGGTCCAGTGGCACTTCGAGGAACCGACGGTGCTGCGCCGGTTCTCGTTGTCGCTGTGGGAGATGGCGCTGATGACGGGCGTGGTCCTGCGCCTGTATCGCGCCGTCGTGCTCAACTACGGCGCCACGACGTGGATCTGGTTGGCGGCGCTGGGCGTCGGCGTGCTGCTCTTCTGCGCGATGGCCACGATGCACCTCGCCAACTTCCCGGTGAAGCACTGGCTGTGGCGCGCGCCGATCTTCGCGGCTATCGAGGTGTCGGCGGAGTCGGTGACCAGCTTGCTGCTTATCTGGCTCGGCCGCGAACCCAATGGCAGCACCCGAGCCGAGTGGCATGATTGGCCAGCGATGGCGTTCAACGCGCTGTTCACGCGCGAGTTGACGGTGCTGGCGTGGGCGGCAGTGCTCGCCGTGGTCGTGTACATCGTGCGGCGCGTGGTGCTGCGCGAATCCGTTGATGAGGAGACCGCGGCCGAGGAATAGGTGCCTCTCCCGCCGAAGGGCGGTGCAGTGGCAGTTTTAGGCATGAGAATCCTCTGCCTCGCTTTTCCGATCGCTTTAGCGTCGGCGTCACTCGTCGACGCGCAGGACGTCCGACTCAACCGCCCGTTCGGCACGCTGCGCGAACAGGCTGAGATGCAGCAGCGCTGGTTGCAGCGCCGCATGGAGACGGTTCTCCCGGCCTTGATGCGCAAATACGGCGTCGACTTCTGGGTCGTGCCGATGCGCGAGTACAACGAGGATCCGGTGTTCACCTCGATCGTGTCACCGACGACGTTCGCCGCACGGCGCCGGACGATCTACGTCTTTCATGACACCTGCTCCCGGCCCTCGGCTCCCGGCGCTCAGCCAAGGACCGAAGGCCGAGAGCCGAAAGCGTGTGGAGTGGATCGCATCGCGCTGGGCGGGTCGTCGCAGGGCGGAGTCTTCCAGCCGGTGCGCTCGACTCAGGTTGCTGCCGGGCCCGCCGGCGGGAACGTCGCCCGTAACGCGGAACTGTGGGGCGACGAGCAGTGGCAGGTGCTCAGGAACCTGGTGAACGACCGAAAGCCGCGCGCCATCACGATCAACGTGTCGACGGTGTTCGCGTTCTCTGACGGACTCACCGTCGGCGAATACGACGGCATGAAGGCGGCGCTGGGCGCGGAGTGGACGGGGAAGTTCCACTCGGTGGACGGTCTCGCGGTCGACCTCATCGCGTCGCGGCTACCGGAAGAGGAAGTCGTGTTCAAGAAGATGACGGAGGTCGTGTGGGGAATCATCGACACCGCGTTCTCCAATGTCGTCATCACGCCTGGTGTGACGCGCACCGAGGATGTCGTCTGGTGGATGCGCCAGCGCGTCAACGACCTCGGGCTCGGCACGTGGTTCCAGCCATCGGTGGAAGTGCAGCGCATGGGGGTCACCGAGGAACAGCTCGGCCCCAATCCAGTCATCCAGCGCGGCGACGTGTTGCACTGCGACTTCGGCATCGTGGCGCACCGGCTGAATACCGACACGCAGCACATGGGCTACGTCCTCCGCGTCGGCGAGAACGACGTGCCGCCGGGGATCAAGACGGCGCTGGAGAGTTCCAACAAGCTCCAGGACATTGTGATGAACGAGATTCGGCCGGGGCGCAGTGGCAACGAGATTCTCAAGGCGTCACGCGACGCGATGAAGACCGCGGGCATCGACGGCACCGTGTACACGCATCCCATCGGGGTGCACGGGCACGGCGCGGGCCCGCTCATCGGGCTGTGGGACTATCAGGACGGCGTGTCGGGTCGCGGCGACGCGAAGGTGATTCCGGGCATGTGGTTCTCGATCGAGTTGCAGGCGACGACGCCGGTGGCAGAGTGGAATGGCCAGAAGGTGCGGTCCGCGCAGGAAGAGGACGCGATCGTCGCGGCTGACGGGAAGATCCGATGGGTGTTGCAGCGCCAAACCAAGTACTGGCTGGTGAGGCCGCTCGTACCCTGAGCCCTATATTTCCTCCATGAAGAAGAAGGCGTCCAACAAGGATCTCATCGTCGTCGGCGACCGGGTTTTGGTGAAGGTCGAAGAGGGCGAGGAGCGCACCAACGTCGGGTTGTACCTGCCGCCGACCGCGGTGGACAATCAGGCGGTACAGAGTGGAACCATCGTCGCGACTGGCCCGGGCCTGCCCTTGCCGGCGCCGGACGCGAATAGCGAAGAACCGTGGCGCAACGCCACGCGTGAGACGCGCTTCGTACCGATGCAGGCTCGCATCGGCGACTACGCGCTCTTCTTCAGGAAGGCCGCCGTCGAAATCACGTTCGAAGGCGACCGCTTTCTCGTCGTGCCACAGGCCGCCATTCTGGCGCTCGTGCGCAACGATGACTTTGACATCGACAAACTCTAGGGACTGGGAACTAGGGACTAGGAACTGGAAAACCATGCAACTACCGCTCTCGCAGGGCATGTATCCCGAAGAGTTCATCGCGCCGATGCGCGCTGAGCTGACCACGCTCGGCTTCGAGGAGCTGAAGACGCCGGAAGACGTCGATCAGCGTCTCATGGAGAAGGGCACCACGATGGTGGTGGTGAACTCGATGTGCGGTTGTGCCGCGCGCATGGCGCGTCCGGGCGTGAAGATGGCGCTGGCCGAATCGCCGGTGAAGCCGAGCCGCCTCACGACCGTTTTTGCGGGCCAGGAGCGCGAGGCCACGGACAAGGCGCGCGCCTACTTCACCGGCTATCCGCCGTCATCACCGTCCATCGCGCTGCTGCGCGACGGCAAGCTGGTGTACATGATGGAGCGTTGGCAGATCGAAGGCCGTCCTGCTCCGGAAATCGCTGCTGATTTGGTGGACGCGCTCAAACAACACTGTTAACAGCCCGGCCGAGTACGACTACAAATCGCCCGATCTCGCTGGCGCGATAATGTCCGCCTTGGGCGACTCCGGGACGGGAAGAAAATCCTCTCCCGGATTGACGTAGATGTCGGTTTCAATGCCGTACTGCCGGTCGTGCAGTTCCTTGTACCGGCGGCCGAGCTTCATGAGCTCCGTGTGCGTGCCCGACTCGACGATCTCGCCCTTCTCCAGCACTAGGATCTGATCGGCGCTCTCGATGGTCGAGAGCCGGTGCGCGATGACAAATGTGGTGCGGCCGGTGCGCAGCTTCTTGAGGCCGTCGCGGATCATTGCTTCGCTCTCGCTGTCCAGCGATGACGTGGCTTCGTCGAGAATGAGGATCTTCGGGTCCGCGATGATGGCGCGCGCGATGGCCACGCGCTGACGTTGGCCGCCCGACAACTTCACGCCGCGTTCACCGACGATGGTGTCGTACTTGTCCTTGAAGCCTTCGACGAAGTCATCCACGTGCGCGATCTCCGCCGCGGCGATGACGTCCGCCGCCGTCGCGCCGGGCCGCGAGTAGCCGATGTTCTCTTTGATGGTTCCGTCGAACAGGAAGTTGTCCTGGAGTACGACGCCCACGTGATCGCGGAACTCATGGAGCTTGAGCGCGTCCAGATCGCGTCCGTCAATCAGAATGCGACCGGTTTTCGGCCGCGCGAACGCCATGACGAGACTGACGAGCGTGCTCTTGCCGCCACCACTGGATCCCACAAGCGCCGTGGTGCTGCCGGCCTTGGCGCGGAACGTCACGTGCTTCAGGACCGGCGCGTCCGGGTTGTACTCGAACCACACATTCTGGAATTCCACTTCGCCACTGACGTCTGGCACCGGTGACTTGGTCGCGTCCGCCTGGTCTTCCGTCGTCATGTCGCGGATTTCGCGGATGCGATCCAGGCCGGCGAACGCCTCGGTGATTTGCGTACCGATGGAAGCGATGCCCACGAGCGGGGCGGCCACCATGCCGATGAAGAAGATGTACATGAACATGTCGCCCAACGTCATGCGACCTTCGAGCACATCACGCCCGCCCACGAGGATCATGAGGACGCCGATGAGGCCGGTGATCACCGCGACGCCGGACCCGACTGCGGACGTGCCCGTGATGCTCTTGGCAACATTTCGGAATAGCCGGTGCGCACCCTTCGCGAACGTGCTCTCCTCACGACGCTCGGCCGTGTAGACCTTCACGATCCGGATTCCGCCCACCGTTTCCGCCAGGCGGCCGGTGACCTCGGCGTTGATCGCGCCGCGCTCGCGGAAGATCGGACGCAAACGCTTGAACGCGATCGCCATCATGCTGCCGAACCCAACGAGGATCAGCAGTGTGATCGCGGTGAGCTTCCAGTTGAGCCAGAAGAGTACGCCGAGCGCGATCGTCGCCGTGAGGAAACCGCCGACGAGCTGGATGATGCCCGTGCCCACGAGGTTCCGCACGCCTTCCGCGTCGGTCATGATGCGCGAGATCAGGATGCCGGTCTTGGTGGAGTCGAAGTACGACACCGGCAGCCGGAGTACGTGCATCTGGACGGCCTTTCGCATCTCCGTGATGGCACGCTGGGCCGCGATTGACACCACCTGTGCCAGCGCGAAGCCGGTGGCCGCCTGGACCACCATCGCGCCGAATGCCGCCAGCGCCAGCGGCATCAGCAGGTCGGCGCGTTGCTTTCCAATCACATCGTCGATCAGGAACTTCGAGCTTGCAGGGAGCACGAAGCTGACGAGGCGATTGACGAGCATCAGCGAGAAGCCGATCGACAGCGACCGCTTGTGTCGCGACATCAGGTCGCGCGTTTCCTTCCACGCGCGCTTGGTGTCGACTTTCTTCTTGTCGGGCTTGGCCGGCGCTGTCACGGCGGGGGCAGTCACGCGTTCAAATGTACTCGGCCCACGCGCTGCGTCGGATTCGAGAGCCGCAGTTCACTGGTACTGGATGTACACCGGCACCGGCCGCAGCTGAAGCAGTTCCGCGGGCGTCAGCAGCTTGTCGCCTTTCTGCGTGTCGTGCCGGTAGAACAGCTTGAATCCCGCGAATTGGACCGGCTCGCTCACGATGTAGGAGCGATACGAATCGAACTTCACAGACGGCACGCCCCAGCCGTCCATGTGCATCACGATCTGCACGCGCGGATCGAGTTGGATCTCGCTCGCGTTCCGCACCATCGGGGCTCGAAAGCGGTGAATCACGAACACCTTGGGCGGTAGCTTTTTTTCCGTCGCCAGTTTCGACAGAAACGCAATGGTCTCGTTGATCTCGCTCGCCCGCACGAAGCCGATCTGCTTGCCAGGCGCCACCGAGTCCGGCAGGTAGCGCATGTTGAACTCCGGGTCCACACCGAGGTGGACGTCGGGCCGTTCGAGGAACTTGGCGAGGCGCGGCAGCTCATCCACGATGGTGCTGTGGCCGGCCTGGATGTCCAGAAACAGGATTGCGCCGCGCTCGCGCGCCCAGCCGTACACCGTCTCGATCAGCGCCGAGTCCATGCGCAGGCGGTACTTGCCGTCCTTGCCGGGCGCGGCTTGGGCGACGACGGCGATGAAATGCAGTGCGGGCTGAACGGGCGTGAGTGAATCCGCCGCGTTCCATTCCGCGACCACGGAGTCGAGCTTTGCCAGCATATGATCGCGCGGATACTGGCCCAGCACTCCCATGCGCTTTGAGAGCGGCGTTCCGTAGAACGCCACGATGCGCTTGGCCGGCAGAATCGATCCGGGCAGGGGCGGCGGCGTGCGCACGGGCCAGCCGCGATGGGCGAGTCCGGCGCGGATGGTCCGGGCAAGTTGCACCGAGTCCTTGAGCGTGCGCCTCGACGGCAATAGCACGTCGACCGGTGGCACCCGGCGCGGTGGCTCCGAGTCCGGCACTGCAGTCGAGTCGCGTCTGGCCCGCGCGGCCTGCGTCGAATCGCGCCGGGAACTGTCGGGTGGCGATTGCGCGGCGGCGACGTGCGCGATTGCGATGACGAGCGGAATGAAAAGTGATCGCAATCGCACGGGTTTCCGCTGAGGTTGGTGACGAAACAGGGTCCTCAGAATGGTACAGAAGATCCGTCGGTTCGTTCAGGATGACCGTCGGTCATTGCGCCGCCGAAAACTGACATTTTCGCGCTGACACACAGCGGGGCAGGGCGCAAGACCCCCCGAAAACGGCTTCTCTAGTGGTGCTTGCTGGGGAGGGGTAGGTTCCGCCCGTCTTAAAACCGCGACTCACTATGGCCAAGAAGCCGAAGCGTCCAGCGAAGAAGCGTCCGACCAAGCCCCAGCGGCCCGCAAAGGTCAAAAAAGCGCCAGCCAGGAAGGCGCCCAAGGCAGCGTCGCGCAGCGCGGCAAGACCTTCAGCCCAGCGAGCAGGGGCGACCCCGGCTGCGCCAGCTTCGCCAGCGGCGAAGGCCCCCACGCCACTCGAAGAGGTCGAGCGGTTCATGGCGGAAGTCGTTCGCCGCAATCCCAGCGAGCCCGAGTTCCACCAAGCGGTCCGCGAGGTGGCGGACAGCGTCATGCCGCTGGTCCTGGGCGACCGCCGCTACCGGGACGCCAAGATCCTGGAACGCATGGCCGAACCCGATCGCGTCATCTCGTTCCGTGTGGCGTGGGAAGACGACCAGGGCAACGTCCAGATCAATCGCGCGTGGCGCGTGCAGTTCAACGGCGCCATCGGCCCGTACAAGGGCGGCATGCGGTTCCATCCCAGCGTGACGTTGGGGGTTCTGAAATTCCTTGGTTTCGAGCAGACGTTCAAGAACTCGCTCACCGGCCTGCCCATGGGCGGCGGCAAGGGAGGGTCCAACTTCGATCCCCATGGGAAGAGCGACCGCGAGGTGATGCGCTTCTGCCACAAGCTCATGATGGAGCTGTTTCGCCATATCGGTGAACGGACCGATGTGCCCGCGGGCGACATCGGCGTGGGAGCGCGCGAAGTGGGCTACATGTTCGGCGCGTACCGCAAGCTGGAGAACCGTTTCACGGGCGTGTTCACCGGCAAGGGCCGCGCGTTCGGCGGCAGTGCTATCCGGCCCGAGGCGACGGGTTACGGGCTGATCTACTTCACCGAAGCGATGCTCGCGCAGGCCAAGAAGGGCATCAAGGGACGCACCGCCGCCGTGTCCGGTTCTGGCAACGTCGCGCTGTACGCGATCGAGAAGCTCAGCCACTTGGGCGCCAAGGTCGTCACCGCGTCCGATTCGAGCGGCTTCATTCACGACCCGGACGGGATTCACGGGGAGAAGGTCGAGTTCCTGAAGGACCTCAAGGAAGTGCGTCGCGGACGCATTTCGGAGTACGTCACCGAGTATCCCAAGGCCAGGTTCTTCGCCGGCAAGCGGCCCTGGGGCGTGCGTTGCGACCTGGCTTTTCCGTGCGCCACGCAGAACGAGCTGTCACTCGCGGACGCCAAGCAACTGGTGAGCAACGGCGTGATTGCGGTGGCCGAAGGCGCCAACATGCCCAGCGACGCGGACGCGGTGCACTACTTCCTGCACAAAAAAGTGCTGTTCGCGCCCGCAAAGGCGGCGAACGCAGGCGGCGTTGCGGTATCAGGCTTGGAGCAGACGCAGAACTCGATGCGGTTGACCTGGTCGGCCAAGGAAGTGGACGAGCGGCTGCTCCAGATCATGCACGACATCCACACGACATGCGTGAAGCACGGCAAGGACTCGACCGGCTTCGTGAATTACGTGAAGGGGGCGAACGTCGGCGGGTTTGTGAAAGTGGCCGAAGCCATGCTCGCGTACGGGATCATGTAGGGACCGCGCTCGTGGGCGGCGCGAAGATGGTGCTGCCCACGAGCGGCTCGAACCGCGCCTGGAAGAACCGCAGGTGTGACGGCTCGTAGGTGAAGCGCAGGCCGCGCACTCGCGTCCGTTCTTCGAACACCGCCGCAACGCTCTCGGCGACGACATCCATGTGTGCCTGCGTATACACGCGGCGCGGAATGGTGAGGCGCACCAACTCCAACGTCGGGTGGCGGTTCTGGCCGGTCTCGGCCCGCCCGGCGGACACAGCGCCGCGTTCCATGCTGCGGATTCCCGACTCGACGTACAGTGCGCACGCCAGTGATTGCGCCGGAAAATCGTCGCGTGCCAGGTGCGGCAGGATCGCGGCGGCGTCGAGAAACACGGCGTGGCCGCCGACCGGCTTCACGATGGGGATGCCGGCGCCCTCGAGCTTTTCGCCGAGGTAGAGGACCTGGCCGATGCGGGCGCGGATGTAGTCCTCCTGCACGGACTCGCCGATGCCCACGGCCATGGCCTCCAGGTCGCGGCCCGCGAGTCCGCCGTAGGTGTGCAGCCCTTCGAAGAGGACCACGAGGTTCTTGGCGCGCTGCGCGAGCTCGTCGTCGCGCAGGCCCAACCAGCCGCCGATGTTCACGAGGCTGTCCTTCTTGCCGCTCATCGTGATGCCGTCGGCGTACGAGCACAGCTCGTACAGGAGTTCGGTGATCGTGCGGTCGCGGTGACCCGGCTCGCGTTGCTGGACGAACCAAACGTTCTCCACGGCGCGCGTCGCGTCGAGGATCACCTTGATGTTGTGGCGGTGCGCGAGCGCCGAGACGTCGCGCATGTTGGCGAGACTGATCGGTTGTCCGCCGGCCATGTTGACCGTGGCCGCGACCGAGATGTATGGAATGTTCCTGGCGCCGACGTCGGCAATGAGGCGCTCGAACTTGGCCGGGTCCACGTTGCCTTTGAACGGATGCTCGGCGGCCGGGTCGTGCGCTTCGTCGATGATCACGTCATGGAACGTGCCGCCGGCCAGTTCCTGGTGCGCGCGCGTCGTGGTGAAGTACATGTTGCCGGGGATGTGGTCGCCCGGCGTGATGAGCAGGCGCGACAGGATGTGTTCCGCGCCGCGGCCTTGGTGCGTGGGGATGACGTGTGGCACGCCGTAGTGCTTCTGCACCGCGGCTTCCAGGGAATAGAAGTTGCGGGAGCCGGCGTAGGCCTCGTCGCCCAGCATCATGGCGGCCCACTGCCGGTCCGACATCGCGTTTGTGCCGGAGTCAGTGAGCAGGTCGATGTAGACGTCGTCCGAGCGGAGCAGGAACGTGTTGAAGCCGGCCTCGGCGATCGCGCGCTCACGCTGCGGGCGCGTGGTCATGACGAGGGGCTCGACGACCTTGATGCGCCAAGGCTCGGCCCAGCTACGGCGTGGCATGCGTGAAATTCATGGGAAGCCGGCCCAGGGGTCAGTCGGGGGAATTGCCGGAGGATGTCAGGCAATCACTGGCCCTCTCGGCCGCGCGCCGGTACGTTCTCATTCGATGACCACCAGTTCCCGGAACGAACTCGTTGGGATGTTCGTGGTTGGCGCCGCCGCTTTCATCTGGAGTGGCGTTGCGCCGTTCGACCGACTGACCTGGGTACTGGAGATCTTCCCGGTCGTGCTGGCGCTGCCGGTGCTGGCGCTCACGCGGAAGCGGTTCCCGCTGACGCGGCTGGTGTACTGGCTGATCCTGGTTCATGCGCTGATCCTGATGCTCGGCGGGGCCTACACCTACGCGCGGGTGCCATTGGGCTTCTGGGTGCAGGACCTGTTCGGCTTCGCGCGCAACCATTACGACCGGCTCGGCCATCTGGCCCAGGGGTTCATCCCTGCGCTGATCGCGCGCGAGATCCTGCTGCGGACGTCGCCGCTCAAGTCGGGCAAGTGGCTGTTCTTCCTCGTGACGATGACGTGCATGGGCATCAGCGTCATGTACGAGTTCATCGAGTGGTGGGCGGCGCTGGTCGCCGGGGGCGGCGCGACCGAGTTCCTCGGCACGCAGGGCGACGTGTGGGACACCCAGTGGGACATGTTCCTTGCGACGATCGGCGCGATCACCGCGCAGGTGACGCTGTCCCGTGTGCAGGACCGCCAGTTGAACGCGAGCGCCTGACGGCAGCTTCGCGCCGACGGCGGCTTCGGCGTCGGCTACAGAAACCGGAACCGGCTCAGCGTGCGGCCGATGCGCGGCCGGTACGTCGCGAAGTCCGACCGATCGAGCGTGAAGATCGTCGTGGTACGCAAGACCTCGGCGGCGGCGACGAGGGACGCGTCGGCGAAGTCCATCGGGTGATCCTCATACTCCTCCATGAGGTCCAGCACGCGGTGCATTCCGTCGTCGTCCAATGGCCACCGGCGCAGCGCTGGCGCTGCCACGAATTCGCGAAACCTGCCACAGTTGATTGTGCCGGGACCGAGCATGTGAAACGCCTCGGTCAGCACGGCGTCGGTCGTCACCAGAGTGTCGGAGAGCGTAGCCACCACGTCGAGGCAGTGACTGTGCTGCTCGTCGCGCGGATCGAACATGGCGACGAACGGTCCGGTGTCTACGAGGATCACCGGCCGTGCTTCTTGCGGAGGTACTCCCTCACGGTCTGGCGCACTTTGGTGGACGGACCCAGCGCGTTGCCGCCCGGACCGAGGTCCAGGCTCTGGTAGATCTCCCAAGCCGTTCTGGGCAAGGACGCCCGCAGTTCGCGCTGGGCCGTCAGCAGCCCGCGCTTGAGCGCCGCGGAAATGGAGTCACCAGTCCGCCGTTGGATTTCGGCGAGCGCGCGCTCCGCCGCGCCGTCGAGGCGCACGGAACGGGTCCGGGAGTTGCTGTTGGGGGCCGGCATAGGTAATACAAACATAAGACAGCCTGACATTTGGGGAAGGCCCGCCAGTATGCCTGTCCCCGACTGGCGTGTGTCACCATACTATTGCGACCCGTACCCCGGCATTTCGTGATCATCCATCGTGCACTCGTCGTTCTCGTTGGACTTGCGGCTGGCGCGGCATCGTCGGCTGCCCAGCGCACTGCGCCGGCCGCGTTGGCCGCGGCGTATGTGCCCGGTCCCATCTGGGAACGACGCACGCCGGAGCAGGTGGGCCTCGACGCGGTCAAGCTCCAGGAGGCGATCGCGTTCGCCCGCGAGAAAGAGGTCAAGAACCCGCGCGACCTCGAGGAGAACCACTATCAGAGCTTTGGTCGCGAGCCCTTCGGGAACGCGATCGGGCCCATGAAGGCGCGCGGTGACGCCACCGGCATCATCATCAAGAACGGGTATATCGTGGCCGAGTGGGGCGAGCCAAGCCGCGTGGACATGACGCACAGCGTGACGAAGAGCTTTGTGTCCACCATGGTGGGGCTGGCGGTGGAGCGCGGCCTGATCCGCAGCATCGACGACACGGTGCATCCGTACATGGCGCCGGTGCTGCATGCCGTGACGCCGGAGCTCATGAGCGAGGGCGGCCGAGGCAAGTTTGACGCGCGCACGCCGATCGCGCTCTTCGATACGCCGCACAATCGCAGGATCACGTGGAAGGCGCTGCTTCAGCAGACGAGCGACTGGGAAGGCACGCTGTGGGGCAAGCCGGAGTGGGCGGACCGTCCGGCCCAACAGCCGGCCACGTGGTGGACGCGTGAACGTGTGGAGCCGGGCACGGTGCATGAGTACAACGACACGCGCGTCAACGTTCTGGCGTTGGCGGCCACGAACGTGTGGCGACGGCCGTTGCCCGAGGTGCTGCGCGAGCTGGTGATGGATCCCATCGGCGCATCACCCACGTGGCGCTGGTACGGTTACGACAACGCGTGGATCGTGCTGGACGGCAAGCTCATCCAGTCGGTGTCGGGCGGCGGCCACTGGGGCGGCGGCATGTTCATCAGCGCGTACGATCAGGCGCGCTTTGGCCTGCTCACGATGCGCGGCGGCAAGTGGGGCGCCAAGCAGGTGATCGCCGAGTCGTGGGTGAAACTGTCGCGCACGCCCAGCACGCCGAACCCCGGCTACGGGTTCATGAACTACTACCTCAACACCGGAAAGACGCGGTTGCCGAATGCCCCGGAGACCACATTTTTCCATCTCGGCAACGGCACGAATGCGGTGATCTGTGATCCGGAGAACGACATCGTGATCGTGGCCCGCTGGATCGAGGGCAACGCGATGGATGGCCTGGTGCAGCGAGTATTGGCAGCGAAGAAGTGACCAGTCACTAGT
>ERZ1292623.958-Hain-H51-01um-R1-958-length-28916-cov-9_pt1 | contig 28916 bp, 27 predicted proteins | sample MGYA00564398_ERZ1292623 | MGnify/ENA primary metagenome ERZ1292623 (study PRJEB36523, sample SAMEA6512633) | groundwater metagenome | collected 2019-01-07 | study: AquaDiva: Metagenomics assemblies of 32 groundwater samples | reverse complement strand
ATCGGGAAACTTAATCCAGAGTTTTTCCGGACACTGGACACCCGTTCACTTTCTTTTATTGCACTTTCCGGTTTGGCTGGGGCCCTCTCCTGGCTTTTCTTCTTTAACGCTCTCTCCATGGCTTCGCCGGTGGCGGTGAACGCCGTAGACAGGCTCTCCATAGTCTTCATTTTAGTATTTGGGGCGCTGTTCCTTGGGGAATCACTTTCATTAGTGCGTATACTGGCAGTTTCTTTAATTGCCCTTGGCGCCATTCTTATTGCCGTGTATAAGTAGAGGTCTATGCAGGGACGCACAAAAACCGCCTGGAATCTTGGGCTTTTGTACAAAAGTCTAAAAGACCCTCAAATTGATAGGGACATGTGTGCTATAGAGCATTCTATAGAAGTCTTTGCAAAAAAATACACTAAGGATTCTTCCTACATGAAGTCGGAGGGTTCTTTACTCCAGGCTCTGAAAAGTTATGAAAAGCTATCAAATTCCTTTACTTCCAAACCCATACTGTATCCGCATTACACCAAAGAATTAGATAGTTTGAACATTGAGGCGGAATCTCTACTGCGAAGATTGGAAGACAGATTTACCAAAGCTGGAAACCAAATAATATTTTTTTCCTTAAACCTCGGGAAAATAGAACCTAGACTACAGAAGCAATTTCTTAAAAGCGGTCGTTTACGGAAGTATAGGTATATGTTGGAACGTATTTGGCAGACAGCCAAGTATGACAAGACTGAACCGGAAGAAAAAATACTTTCCCTTCTTAGTCAGCCGTCCTACGGTTTATGGGTTGAGGGCTTGGAAAAGTCTCTGTCTAAGCGTTCTGTTTCCTACAAAAATAAGAAAATACCTCTTACGGAAGGAGAAAATCTGATACGCTCTCTGCGCACTCAAAAAGAGCGCCTGAAACTTTGGCATGGAGTCATAGAAGAGTATAAATCTGTATCCGATTTTGCGGAAAGCGAACTGAACGCCGTAGTTATAGGTAAAAAAATCCGGGACGAAATCAGAGGATACAAAACTCCGGAAGAAGCCACTATTATCGGTTACGAAAATGAGCCAGAGACCGTAGATACTTTAGTCAGAGAGGTGACCAAGGCCTTTGATATCAGCCGTGATTTCTATGCTTTGAAGGCCAAACTTATGAAAGAAAAGAAGTTGACCTACGCGGACAGATCCGTGCCTCTTAAGAGCACTTTCCAAAAAGTGGATTTTTCCAAGGCGGTCCGAATGGTAGATGAGTCTTTCGGCTCCCTTCACTCACGCTATGCGGATATTTTGCGCAGTTTTTTGAAAAACGGCCAGATAGATGTGTATCCTAAAAAAGGCAAGGCAGGTGGAGCATACTGCTCTTCTTCCCATAAACTACCCACCTTTGTTTTACTTAACCACGTGAATGATTTTTCCTCTCTGCTGACGCTGGCTCACGAAATGGGACACGCGATACACGGAGAACGGAGTAGAGGCCAGGGAGTACTCTACGAGGGCTACTCTACCGCTGTGGCAGAAACAGCCAGCACTTTCTTTGAGACGGCGGTTTTTGACAGAGTCACAAGATCTCTTCCTTCTAAGGAGCGTGTGGCTGCGATTCACAACCGGATTCAAGACGAAGTGCAAACGGTGTTTCGCCAAATTGCTTTCTATAATTTTGAAAAGGAGCTTCATGCCTCTATAAGAAAAGAGGGCTCTGTCTCTAAAGAAAGAGTTGTGTCTATGCTGGTCAAACATCTTAAGAGCTATATGGGAGAGAAGGTCGAGCTGACAGTAGAAGATGGATATCAGTTCGTTACTGTCTCTCATTTCCGTAGATTCTTCTATGTCTACAGCTACGCTTTCGGCCAACTTATAGCCAGAGCCCTACTTAAGGAAGTTAAAAAGAATCCGAAATTTATAGATAAAGTGGATGTGTTCCTTTCTGCCGGTGGCAGCGCTTCTCCGGAAGATATATTTAAAAATATAGGTATAGATATCCGCAATCCTAAATTTTTTGCTTCCGGTCTTGCTGAAATTCGCTCCGAATTACGTGAGTTGGAGCATCTAGCTAAAGATTTATAGGACGCATATAATTTACGAAATGACCGTCAATGAGATAAGGAAGAAATATTTAGATTTCTTCAAAAATAAGAACCACGCAATTTTACCTTCGGCTTCACTCGTGCCGGAGAACGACCCGACTACACTTTTTACCGGAAGTGGCATGCAACCTCTGTTGCCGTATTTTCTGGGAGAACCGCATCCGGCGGGGAAACGGGTAGTAAATTCTCAAAAGTCTTTTAGAGCCCAAGATATTGAAGAAGTGGGGGACAATCGTCATACCACTTTTTTTGAAATGCTCGGTAACTGGTCTTTCGGAGATTATTTTAAAAAAGAACAAATAACCTGGATATTTGAATTTTTGACTAAAGAGTTGGACTTGGACGCTAAGCGGCTTTATTTCACTTGTTATGCGGGTAATGAGGTCTTGGGTATACCTCGCGACACTGAAGCGGCAGAACTTTGGCAGAAAGAACTATCTAATCTTGGAATAGATGCTGAAATTGCGGAAGGTGCAGAAGAAAAAGGTATGCAGGGGGCACGTATTTTTTATTATGGCGACAAGAAGAATTGGTGGAGCCGGGTAGGGGCGCCGGAGAATATGCCAGAAGGGGAACCGGGAGGCCCGGATACGGAAATGTTCTGGGATTTTGGAGCTGAACAGAAACTTCACGAGACTTCTGCGTGGAGAGATAAACCATGTCACCCCAACTGCGACTGTGGCCGTTTTATGGAAGTCGGCAACAATGTCTTTATGGAGTATGTGAAGAGAGGTGAAAAATTTCAGAAACTTCCAGCCCCAAATGTGGATTTCGGTGCGGGATTAGAACGCTTGGCGGCTGCGGTTAAGAATAACCCGGATATGTTTCAAATAGACGCCATTTTCGGCCTGATAGGGGATTTGGAAGAGTTGTCTGGTAAAAATTATGATTCCGACAAGGTAGCTTTCCGGGTGATAGCCGACCACATGCGGGCAGCTATATTTCTGATGGCGGACGGGGTAATGCCTGGAAACGCAGATCAGAGTTATTTTGTACGCCGTCTTATAAGACGAAGTGTCCGCTTTGCTAATAAAATAAATCTCCCGCCTATGTTCCTTTCCAAGCTGGTAGAAAGAATGCTGGAGCAGTACGGAGATGTCTATCCGGAGATAGAAAATAACTTTAAACTTATTGAAAAAGCCATTGATGACGAGGAGAGCCGTTTTCGTTCTACTCTGGAGAGAGGTATGAAAATTTTTGAGAAAAATAACCGAGGAGGGGAAATCTCTGGAGAAGATGCCTTTATTCTATTCACTACGCATGGGTTCCCGATAGAACTGACGGAGGAGATAGCTAAAGATAAAGGTATAAGAGTGAGTAGGCAGTCTTTTGACGAGGCTATGAAAAAACACCGGGACACTTCCCGGGCGGGTTCCGAAAAAAAATTCAAAGGAGGTCTCGCAGGCGAAGGAGAAATGGAGATTAAGTACCATACCGCGACCCATCTTCTGCATCGGGCCCTCCGGGAGATTTTAGGTGAACATGTATACCAGCGTGGAAGTAATATAACTCCAGAACGGCTACGTTTTGATTTTACGCACCCTATCAAGATGAGCCCGGAAGAAATCAGGAGGACTGAAGACTGGGTAAACGATAAAATCAAAGCCGATTACCCGGTAAAAAAGGAGGAGGTAAAACTTGCCGAGGCTAGGGTGCGCGGAGCTATCGGCCTCTTTGGAGAAAAGTATGGCGACATTGTCAGCATTTATCATATCGGAGATAATAAAGAGACGGCGAGTCTGGAGTTTTGTGGTGGGCCTCATGTAGAACGGACCGGTATCCTGGGACATTTTCATATAATCAAAGAGGAAGCGGTAGCATCCGGAGTGAGGCGCATCAAAGCTGTTTTAAAATAAACGCCGAATAACTAATGAAATTTCCGCCATTCTCTTTTCCTAAGGAACACGGAACTCGTTATGCTCTGGTTTTTGCTCTGGATGCTGGCCAGGGATCTTTTTCCACGGCGGCCGTAGAATATAGTCATAAAAATAAACCTAAGATTCTGGCTTCTTCCAATGGAGAGAGTCTGCCAAGCGAAATTGGTTCCGAACTAGGTCCTAAGACTTTGGAAGAATTGGGTAAGGTAATAAAAAATTTATCTGATTCTTTCCCTGGCAGGTCTCTACCAAGGCGTCAAAGTAGGGCGGTGTGTGTGTTGGGGGCTCCTTTTTATACCGCCAAGACCTCTGTAATTAAATTCCGCTCCAAGGAACCGGTTTTAGTGACAGAAGCTCTGATAAATAGCATGGTTAGTTCCGGAGTAAAGCCAGCCTTAAACGACAAACCTTTGGTGATAGCCAAAAAAATATTGGGGGTACTTATTAACGGATACCCGAGCAATTCTCCTGTTGGCAAAAAAGGAACCGCAGTGGAAGTTCACTACTTTGAAAGTGTCGCGTCAGAAGTTTTAGTTAAAAAAATAAGCAAGGCTGTGGAACCTTTAATAAACTCATCTTTATCCTTTGAACCCGCTTCCTTATCGGCTTTCATATCATTAAGAGATGAGTTTAAGGCTCCTGACGATTTTCTAATGTTGCTACCGGGAAAGAAAATCACTGAAGTCTCGTTAATACGGGATTCACTCTTGCGCTCGACCGTATCTTTTCCTATGGGCACAGAAGACATTCAATATGGAACCAAATCTAAATCCAAGGAAATTTCCAGATCGCTGAAGATACTTAAGGAGAGGGGTCACGAATCCAAAGTAAATCTACCTGACAAAACGGATACTGTGATTTCGGATTGGGTCAAAAGTTTTAACGCTTCTCTTGCGGAGTTAGAGGAGGGAGGGCCATTACCGCCAGTTTTTTATATTCTGGATTCTTTCGGAGCGGATATCTACCTCAGCCTTTTTAAGGCGCCTGGCAGATACGGCCTTCGTCTGCCGCTTGGAGTTTCGCTCCGTCTTCTGGGTTTAAAAGAGTTACAAGGTACTTTTGACTCGGGGTCATCTTCTTTTCCAGATCCAGCCGCACTTTTGGCCGCCCTTTATGTGCAACACACTTTCTAAGTCTAGTATCCACAGAGTATTTAAACACTTGCGTGTTATTATAAATCTACATGGCTAAAAACCCCTTTGAAGATGTCTCGCCTTCCGGTCGTTCTAGGAGGGCTCTGTCGGATGTTCTCCCCGGAGAAAGAAGGCGTCCTAGAGAAAATCGGGAAGTTTCGAATGAAGAGGATTACGAAGAACCTTTATTCTCCCGTATGTCCACCAAGCTCATATTACTAGCTTTCGCTGTTCTTATAATTATAGGAGGGGTTTCTTATTCTTTGTGGGTAGGAGCCACAGTTACCCTAACCCGTAAGTCTGTCTCCTCCACCCTCGATGCTAGTGTGGTCGCAGAAGAAAGAGCTCCGGCCGGAGGTCTGGGGTATGTAACTCTTTCCATTTCTAGAGTCTCAGAAAAAGAAGTCCCGGCTACCGGTGAGAAAAATGTTGAGAAAAGAGCTGCCGGAACTATCGTCATATATAACAATTACAGTGCGGCAAGCCAGCGACTAGTTACTAACACCCGATTTGAAACTCCTGAAGGAAAGATCTACCGTATAAGCGCGCCAGTAGTTATTCCCGGAAGAAAAGGCACCGGTTCAAATACTACTCCCGGAAGTATAGAGGCCGTAGTGACTGCAGATTCTCCTGGAGAAGAGTACAACGGGCCCCCGACTGATATGACTATTCCCGGCTTCAAGGGTACTCCCCAGTACTCCAAATTCTATGCCCGTTCCAAGACCTCTTTTGTCGGAGGATTCCGCGGAGTAGTCAAAACAGCCAAACCAGAAGATTTAGCTGCCGCCCGTGCAGAAATTGACATCTCTCTCCGGAGTGACCTCATGTCCGAAGCCCGTGCCGAACTGCCCCCCGGCTACATCCTGTTTGAAAAAGCTGTCGGCATTAAATATGAAGACCAATCACCTCCGGAATCTAACCTGGTCAAACGCAAAGCCTCGTTGCTTGCGGTTATATTCGACCACGCCTCTCTCGCCCTATATCTTGCCACCCGGTCAGGCGTTAACAGCGAAAACGCTCCTGTACATATAGCTTCCATAGAATCTAGCGTTACCCCGCAGTTTTTGAGCCCCATATCGGAAGAAACTCTGTCTAAAAAGAAGCTGTCGGTCCACTTTACCGGCACTCCGACTTTCTGGTTCACCTTAGACGAAACTAAACTCATTGAAGATATTGCTGGTAAGCCTAAAGACGCTCTTTCTGAAATATTTGCATCCTATGTTGCCATCAAGGACAAAGAGGTGCGGGTATCCGTACATCCATTCTGGTTATCCCGTATACCGGAAGACACCTCTGCTATAACCGTCCGAGATGAAAGCGGCGAGGGAAGTGAATAACCTTGCAGTTGACGCCTTTCTATACATTTGGTAGGGTACTCAGCGTTTTGTCCTCGAAGTAATGCCGAACGAAAAAAGCGAAACTCTTCCGGAGAGACCAACAGGAGTAATCCTGGAGGCCTACCCAAACACCCTTTTTAAGGTGCGTTTGGAATCAGGCGAGGAAGTTCTTGCTTATCTTGCTGGAAAGATGAGACTTCACCGTATACGCGTAATTATCGGAGACCGTGTAGAGGTGGAACCTGGTCCGTACGGAGGTAAGAGCAGAATTGTTCGCAGGCTTTAAGCGTCAGCATACAAGGGCAGAATTTTTTTGTTTTTAGCATTCTATTATTTACGAAAAACGATGAAAGTCCGAGCTTCGGTAAAAAAAATATGTGCCAAATGCAGAACCGTCCGGCGCAAGGGACGAGTGGTAGTTATTTGTAGTATTCCTAAACATAAACAAAGACAAGGATAATTTTATGCGTATAGCTGGAATCACCATACCCGAAAAGAAACCCTTACAGATTGGCCTGACCGCTATATATGGCATAGGTCGCTCTAAAGCTTCGGAACTCATGTCAGAAGCAAAGATACCCCTCGGTTTGCGCCCCAAAGATGTATCTCCTGAATTAGAAAATAAACTGCGGGGCATTATTGAAAAAATGAAGGTGGAGGGCGAACTGCGGAGAATTATTTCCGGTAATATTAAACGCCTTAAGGATATAAAAAGTTACCGAGGTTCAAGACACGCCAAAAGACTGCCGGTCCGCGGAGGCAGGACCAAGACGAATTCCCGCACTGTCCGCGGTAATACGAGACGCACTATGGGTTCCGGCCGACGCACGGTAGAAAAGACATAATAATATGGGTAAAAAAAGAGTTATCAAGAAAAGTGGTGGGGAAGTGGACGAATCAATGCGTGCCAAGTCCCTTTCCCAATCCGGCAAGAAGCGCCTGGAACACGGGGTTCTGCATATTGAAGCTACCTACAACAACACCAAGGTGGTTTTGACCGATGTTAAAGGCAACTCCGTAGCCTCTTCTTCAAGTGGAGCGCTGGGTTTTGCCGGAGCTAAAAAAGGAACTCCTTTTGCGGCTGCCAAGGTGGGAGAACTACTGGCGGATAAAGGTATACAGCTCGGACTTAAAGATGTAGATGTGATGATTAAAGGGGTCGGTGCCGGAAGAGAGTCGGCCGTCCGGGCTTTTATCGGCAAAGGTCTTAATATTCTCTCCATAAAAGACGTGACTCCGGTTCCGCATAATGGGCCGAAGCCCCCGAGGGCAAGACGCGTATAAATATATGAAACTAGGACCTAAATTTAAAATAGCGCGTCGTCTCGGGTCTCCTATATTTGAGAAAACTCAAACCCAGAAATACCAACTATCTCTCAGTAAAAAAGAGGAGTCGGGTAAGCGTTTCCGAAGAGCCCGTTCTGAATATGCCCGCCAGCATAACGAAAAACAGAAGGTACGCCTGACTTATGGCGTAACCGAGAAGCAATTCCATAACTATGTAAATAAAGCCCTCGGGGTTAAATCCGAAGTGGGTAAGCCGGCGGAATTGTACCAACTACTTGAGAGCCGCCTAGATAACGCCATCTATCGTCTGGGTTTGGCTCCAACAAGGAGGGCCGCCCGTCAGATAGTATCCCACGGTCACATCACAGTGAACGACCGTAAAGTAAATGTACCTTCCCTTACCCTCTACGAAGGAGACATTCTCGGTATAAGGAAAGGAAGTGAGACTGCGGGTGTGTTTTCCGGGTTAGTAGAGAAACTAAAGGACCGAACCATACCTTCCTGGCTGTCTTTCTCCTTGGAAACCAGAGTTGGTAAGGTCAGCGGTAAGCCGGCGTTCGATCAGACTTCCTTGGAGTTGGATTTTCCTTCCGTGTTCGAGTTCTATAGTCGCTAGGAACTTGCGCACATTATAAATTTATTGTATATTTAGTAGGTTTTTATATTCAAAATTATGGCCGAACTCAATGTCGTTTTACCGGAGAAGCCGAGAGTTATAAAAGAAACCGAAACCGGCGGTCAGTATGAAATTGATGGTCTTTACCCGGGTTACGGACACACACTAGGCAATTCCCTTCGCCGCATCATTTTGTCTTCTCTCCCTGGAGCCGCCATTACGGAGGTTAAAATTGATGGTGTTCAGCATGAATTTTCCACTATTTCCGGTGTGGCAGAAGATGTGGTGACTATTCTGCTCAACCTTAAAAGGGTACGTCTGTCTATATCTTCCGACGAACCTCAAACTCTGACCCTCTCTGGTAAAGGAGCTTGTGCTTTGACGGCTAAAAATATAGAGCATGGAGGACAGGTGGAGATATTGAATCCTGACCAAATTATAGCCAACCTGACGGACAAAAACGCCTCTATTTCCATAGAAATGAAAGCTAGGAGAGGTCTCGGCTTTGTACCCAAAGAGGTAATAGAAAAAGAAAGGGTGGATATAGGCACGATTACTATGGACGCCATCTTTACTCCTATCCGCCGGGTTAACTATGAGGTAGAAAATATGCGTATTGGCGACCGGACGGACTTTAACCGCTTGCGGATAAGTTTGGAAACCGACGGCACCATAGGACCAAGAAAAGCTTTGGAGGAGGCCATCCGCATAATGATTCTACAGCTCAAGGCTGTGGTTGGTTTTGTGGAGGAAGTAGAAGTCCCTGAGGCTGAAAAAGAAGAAGCTCCTAAAGAAGAACGCCGGAGAGAAATTGATCCAGAAATACTCAAGACCAGAGTAGAAACCCTAGACCTCTCCGCGCGCACTATTAACGCCCTGACTGTTTCCGGCGTCCGGACCGTAGGCGGCTTGGTTAGAAAGCGGGAGGAAGACATTCTGGATATAGACGGTCTTGGTACCAAGGGCATTCAGGAAATAAAGAAGTTCTTAATTTCTATCGGAACCACTCTTAAATAAAATTTATGCGACATCATAAAAAAGGTCGAATACTGAAAAAAACTCCGGAACAAAGGCGTGAACTTTTGCGCTCTCTTTCCAGACACCTGATACTGCGCGGGTCGATTATGACCACCGAAGCCAGAGCCAAAGAAATGCGCCCATATCTTGAGAGAATGGTTACCTACGCCAAAAAAGGGACTCTTTCTGGCCGGCGCATGCTACTCGCCTCCTTCAAGAACGATAGTCAGGTCGTACGAAAGTTAATGCAAGATATAGCGCCTAAATATAAAGAACGCGCCGGAGGGTATCTACGGGTAATCAAAACTTCCCCAAGAAAAAGCGACTCCGCAAGAAGGGCCGTAATTTCTTTCGTATAAAAATATGCAAAAAGTTATTGATGCCAAAGATAAGAAAATAGGCAGGATTGCAACCGAAGTAGCCGCTTTGCTTCTGGGTAAAGACTCGCCCTCTTTCGTAAAAAATAAAACTCTGAATAGGGAGGTTCGCGTGCTTAATTGTTCCGGTATGGATTTAAATGCTAAACGCCTAGAGTATCTTTCCCAAAAGAGATACTCCGGTTACCCAGGAGGCCTTAAGATAGTCTCTGCAGGTAAGGTTATAGAGAAGGTCGGAAGAGGTGGACTCCTACGTTTAGTAGTCAGGAATATGCTACCCAAGAATACCTTGCGGACGAAAAGACTTAAGAATTTGGTAACCGAGGAATAAAACCCATGAAAATAACCGAAAAGACAACTGAAAGATATATAGAAGCCATAGGCCGGAGGAAGACTTCGGTTGCACGGGTGCGCCTGTCTCCAGGCAAGTCTGGTGCAGTTATTAACGGCACTCCGGTCGGAGAATATTTTCGCATGCCGGCTCTGCAACACGCCGCACTCTCTCCCCTTAAAGACCGGACGGACTCTTTCGGTATTTCCGTATTGGTCAGCGGTGGGGGTATTTCTTCTCAAGCGGAAGCCGTAAGACACGGGCTGGCTACAGCACTTTCTAAACACGATCCGGAAGCTCGCAAACCCTTAAAAAAACAAGGATTCTTAAAGCGCGACAGTAGAATGAAGGAGCGTCGCAAATTCGGTCTTAAAAAAGCTCGCAAAGCCGCACAATGGGCCAAACGCTAGTTTGGGACATTGTGCAGGGAAGGGGGTCGGGGAAACGGGAGTTTCCCCATGGCGGAAGGCAGGCCATTTTAGTGGACGTCGGAAAACCGAAGGGTTTCCGAGGTGCATATATGGGCCAAACGTTAGCTGGGAGCATTGTTCGGGGAGAAGGGTCGGAACAGAAATAGGTAAATATGAAAGAAGAAAAAAATTCCAAAGAAAAGCCTCTGGAGGAGGAAGTGGCGGATCTTGTACCGGAAGAAGAGGAGGAAAATCCGGCGCTTCTCCTTAAAAAACTGCGCAGTAAACTTAAGACCTGCGAAGCTGAACGCAAGGAATATCTAGATAATTTACAAAGAAGCCGGGCGGATTATATCAACGCAACCAAACGCTCTAACTTAGAAAAAGAGGAAGCCGCCCTGGAAGGAGTTGGTAATATTCTCCGGGATATATTTGAGGTAATAGAATCTCTGGAAACTGCCATGGCCTCAGACGCCTTCCAAAAACTACCGGAGGATTGGAAACATGGTATGGAAGCAGTTAAATCTAAGGTAGAATCTCTACTCCGCAGCAACGAAGTCGAGAGGATACATCCGGAAATAGGCGTCTTATTTAATCCGGAGGAACAAGTGGCAGTCGGGTCGGTAGAAACCAAAGATTCAGAACTCGACCAGACTGTAACCCAAGTTCTCCGAGACGGATTTCGGAGAAAAGGTAGAATTTTGCGTCCAGCTAGTGTCAAAATTTTCAATTTTTAGTTTAAAATAATAAGAATCTAACCTACAAAACATATGAGTAAAATTCTGGGTATAGATCTGGGTACAACCAATTCCGCTATGGCCATTGTGGAGGGTGGGGTAGCTCGAATTCTTGAAAACTCTGAGGGGGCCAGGACGACCCCGTCCATAGTGGCTCTATCTAAGACTAAGGAGCGTTTGGTTGGGACTGTGGCTAAGAGACAGTCGGTTACCAACCCGAAAAACACTATATTCCAGATAAAGAGATTTATCGGACACTCTTTTGACGAACCCTTGGTTCAAAAAGATATTAAGGCGGTCACTTACGAATCGAGAAAAGGATCCACTGGTGGTATGGAAGTTAAGATGGGGGAAGAGTGGCACAGACCAGAAGAGATTTCCGCTATGATTCTTGGGAAACTAAAAAGCGACGCTGAAACCCGTCTCGGTGAAAAAATAACCGAGGCGGTAATTACTGTACCGGCCTATTTTAATGATTCCCAGAGACAGGCCACGAAAGATGCGGGTAAAATTGCTGGTCTGGATGTTAAACGCATCATTAACGAACCGACGGCGGCGGCTCTGGCTTACGGTTTTAATAAGAAGAAAAATGAAAAGATAGCCGTCTTTGATTTTGGTGGAGGTACTTTTGATGTTTCCGTTTTGGAAGTGGGGGATGATGTGATTGAAGTTAAATCTACAGATGGAGACGCTCATCTTGGTGGTAAAGATTTGGACCAAAAAATAATTAATTGGCTGGCAGAATGGTTTATCAAGGAACACGGTGTGGATTTACGCAAAGACCCTTTGGCAAGACAGCGCCTAGATGATGCGGCGGAAAAAGCTAAGATTGAACTTTCCACCGCAGTTCAAACCGAAATAAACCTGCCCTTCATAACTTCCGGAAGTGATGGACCTCTTCACCTGGTAAAAAATATGACTCGTTCGGAACTGGAAGAATTGACCGGGGAATTCGTGGAGCGGGCTATGGAGATAACCAAGAGGGCAATGTCAGCTTCCCCATTTAAGGTGAGCGAGATTAACGAGATTATCTTGGTCGGAGGTCAGACCCGGATGCCCATGATTCAAAGGGTGGTTACGGACTTTTTCGGCAAAGCTCCACATATGGGAGTAAACCCGGACGAAGTGGTCGCGGTCGGTGCGGCCATTCAGGGGGGAATACTAGCCGGAGATGTTAAGGATATATTACTCTTGGACGTTATACCTCTGTCTCTTGGCATTGAAACTATGGGAGGGGTGGCCACTAAACTGGTTGAACGCAATACCACTATTCCGACCAGTCGTTCTCAAGTTTTCTCTACTGCTTCAGACAATCAGACCTCAGTGGAAATACATGTAGTGCAAGGAGAAAGACCTATGTCGGGGGATAATAAATCTCTCGGCCGCTTCCATTTGGACGGTATACCGCCTTCCCCGCGAGGCATGCCTCAGGTGGAAGTTACTTTTGACGTGGACGCTAACGGTATTCTATCGGTTACCGCTAAAGATAAGGCTACCAATAAAGTCCAGTCTATACGCATAGAAGCCCGCTCTTCCTTGTCGGAAACGGATATAGAGAGAATGAAAAAAGAAGCAGAAGAACATGCCACCGAAGACGCAAGTAAAAGGGATTTAGCGGAGAAGAAAAATTCTCTGGAGCAGTTGATTTACACAGCTGAAAAGTCTCTGAAAGAAGCCGGGGACAAGGTGCCGGCAGAAATTAAATCTGGAATTGAAAAGAATATTGAAGAATCTAAAAAAGCCAAAGAAAGCGGGGATGCGCAAGTCTTGGGAGTAGCCATACAATCTCTCTCCGGAGAGCTTTCTAAAATTGGCGAACATCTCTACAAACAAAACCCCCCGAGTGAGCCCGGCCAAGGAGAAAAGAAAGAAGGCGACAACCCTTCGGAAGAAACTCCTAAATAGTGCGCTTAATCTTGTCCTTAGTTATACTCTGTAAATAATGAATCCCGTTAGAGGTAGTGGACACTAATTAAACAAATGAACACAAAGGTCAAATTTATAAAAAGTTTGGATAATATGGGCACGGACTATCGGTCCACGCCCTACCTCTAACGGGATGAAAGACTACTATCAGATTCTGGGAGTTTCTAAAAACGCTTCGGAGGAGGATATAAAAAAAGCTTTCCGTACTTTGGCGCATAAGTATCACCCGGACAAACAAGGCGGCGACGCCAATAAATTCAAGGAGGTCTCGGAGGCTTATAGCATTCTCAGCGATAAGAAAAGGCGCGCAGAATACGATTCCGGAGGGGCCTCTTTTTCTGGCAACGCCAATCCTTTCCAAGGAGCAGGTTTTGGTAATTTTGATTTCTCTCAATTTGAAGATGTGTTTGGTGAATTCGGGTTTGGAGATGTTTTTGGAGACGTGTTCGGCGCTGGAAACCGCAGAGGCCGGGATATATCCATTGCCGTAGAAATACCCTTTGAAGATTCGGTCTTCGGAACTGAGCGCAGAGTTTTGATTCAAAAAACTTCGCTTTGCGGAACTTGTAGCGGAAGCGGGGGTAAGAAAGGAAGCGAAATAATCACCTGTAAAACCTGTAACGGCAAAGGGCGCATACGGGAATCCAGGCGTTCTTTCTTCGGTACTATTTCCGCCGCTAGAAGCTGCGAAACCTGTGGGGGCACAGGCACCCTAGCCAAGGAGTTCTGTGCTTCTTGCCGAGGCAAGGGGGTTCTCCGTAAAGAAGAAGAGATAAGGGTGATAGTACCGCCGGGTATAGAAAATGGTGAAATAATACGCCTATCAGGCCAAGGAGAAACGGCTCAGAAGGGGTTAGCTGGAGATTTGTATGTAAAGATCCAAGTGAGGTCTCACAAAAGCATGCGCAAAGACGGAGTTAATCTTGCCACAGAAATGTCCATTAAGCTGACAGATGCCCTGCTCGGTATCAGCAGAGAAATAGAAACCTTAGACGGTAAAATTACCGTATCCGTACCTTCCGGAGTCGCAGATGGGGAGATATTGCGGGTAAGGGGTAAGGGAATCCCGTATGATAAGGGAAAGAGAGGTGATTTAATGGTTCGGGTGTCTGTTTCCATGCCAAGAAAACTTTCAAGACGAGCCAGAGAACTAGTGGAAAAACTTAAAGAGGAAGATATTTAATAAAAATAATGCAGATAGATTACATAATTATAGGAGCATTCTCTCTAATTCTTATCGGCACCGCTTTTTATATGGGTAGAAGCCGGATGATAGCTCTTATTGCTTCCACTTACATAGGCATTCTTCTTTACGGCTCATTTCCTTGGGTTGCTTCTTTGGTTCCGGATGCTTCTTCCGCTTTGTTTGCAACCGGCATAGGTTATGGTCTCCTCTCAATCTTCATAGGTCTAGCCTATCTAGCCATGGCTCCGGCTGTGTGGGAAGGATTCGGTCCTGGCCCCTACGGAGAGTTTTTCCCGGCCGTACTTCTTGGGGTCGGCTGGGGAGTTCTGCTTCTACTCGTTGCCCATTTCCAGATTCCCATAGACTCCGTTTACAAACTGCCGACGATTCTAAATCCTGTGTTTTCTTTTACCTACGCCTCCTTCTGGCTTCTGATACCTCCACTTATTGCAATCTTTGTCGCTTCTAGACGTTAGTTAGATATGCAGTGGTACAAAATAGTACCCCGCATACTTCAAACAATAGCTTGGGGTCCAACTAGGCTGGCCTTTAATCATTTCGCTGAATTTGAAGTCCATGGTTTAGAAAACTTGGAAGGTTTGCCTCAGGCCATATTCGCGGCTAATCATGAAAGCGAGATGGATCCTATAATAGTTACCGCCGCCCTCTCTCCATTCTCCAAATTCGCGCCCATGTTTTACTTGGCACACCCGCCTCATATTTTCAAAGAAAAAGTATTTGGCTGGAGAAGGTTCCTATATAAACCTATATTCTTTAAATCCTGGGGGGCGTATCAATTTATAGACGGACTTAAAGATTACTCCTTATCTCTCTCCCTCCATAAAAAAATAATAGAAAATGGAAATAGCTTTTTAATATTTCCTGAAGGTACAAGGAAAAGAAAGGGAAAGGAAAAACCTAAAGCCAGAGGTGGAGTTTCTTATCTCGCAGACTCTACCGGAATTCCGGTTGTACCAATATCCATATCCGGCCTATACGAAATAGATCTTTGGATCTTTTTTAGAAAAGAAAGAAAGGTTGCTGTCAGATTTCATCAGCCAGTCTATTTCAAATCTACATCTGCTGATTTGGTCTTGGATTATTACAAATTTTCCGTAGAAATTATGGAGACAATCCATAAAAACACAGAGATGGTAATAAAAACGCACACACATCCTGGACACGCAAAAAATACTCTTGGGAATAGGTTTTTCTCATTTTTGGTAACCCCTATTTTAAATATTATTCCAGCAAGCTGGAGAGACGCCCTGAGAAGGACTCATTCTTCGGCCGAAGCTGTAATAGACAACCGCACTGGCCATAAGGCCTTGGAAGTCTTGTACTCGGGCGGGAATGTTAAGCATGGAGTAAGACGGTGGCAGAAAATATTTCACAAACTCTGGTTTACCACCAAAAATGCCCGTGCAATCAAAAACCGCCTATTATTGGTAAAGACAGAACTTAAAATAGAGCTCCAAAAGTTCCTAGAAACTGGTTCTAATTTTTCTTTGCTTAGCATTGCTTCCGGTTCTGCCCGTGCCGTAATTGAAACAGCTGTGGAGCTGATTCCTGCAGAAAGCAAGAATTTCAATTTCACCTTTCTGGATAAAGAGAGCTCAGCTCTTGATTATAGCCGTAAATTGTCGGGAGAATTATCTTTTGAGTACCCTTCTAACTGGGTCCTCGGCACAGCCAATGATTTCCTAAAATCTACAAAAAACACCTACGATATAGTAGAGATGGTCGGACTGATGGATTATTTCGAGGATGATAAAACTGTAGAAACTTTCTGTTCTATTTTTTCCCGGCTTAATGAGGGAGGGTGCCTCATAACTGCCAATATAATGCCTAATCCGGAAGTCCCATTTATAACTAAGGCTATCGGATGGAAAATGGTTTACCGGACTCCGGAGAAATTTGCTTCGCTTTTAAAAAAAGCTGGCTTCAAAAGAGATAACTTGGAGATCTATATAGAACCACTCTGTGTGCACTGTGTTATAATTGCGCGGAAATAGGTCCTCATGGAGATTTTCGCAATTTCCGGAATCATTAATGCTGTCGTGGCTGTGAGTTTCGGCGTTCTGGTTTTGACTAAAAACTGGAAAGGTACGGAACAAAGGCTGTTTTTTCTGTTGACCTTTTTTCTAGCCATCTGGGGCTTTTGTTATTCACAGTGGCAACTCTCTGTTACCGAGGAGGAAGCTCTATTTTGGGTACGCGCCCTCTCCGGGGCTTCCGTTTTCATTCCAGTTTCCTTTCTAGACTGGATACTAGCCACTCTCGGCAAATCCCGGAAACTAATACCTGTCTTTTACCTTGCAGCACTGATTGCGGCTTCCTTTTCTTACACCTCGCTCATGGTTCCAAGTGTGGGTCCAGAATTGAATTTCCCATATTGGCCGAAAGCCGGGATACTCTACACCTTTTGTATTTTCGTGGCTTACGCAGGAATGGTTCTTTATGCCGTATCGGCAATTACAAGTTCTTTTTTAAAGGCCAGGGATTCAAGGACCAGAGGAAGACTCTTGTATATCCTGGCGGGAGCAATACTGGGGTTTGGGGGTGGCGCCACTAATTTTCCCCTTTGGTACGGCATACCTATACCGCCATACGGAACATTTCTAGTGGCAGCGTTCCCTTTCCTCCTTGGCTACTCCATTATCCGGCACCGCCTGTTTGATCTTAAGACCATAGCGGCTGAAATACTAACCTTCTTTATATTAATAATACTTCTGGTTCAGACGGTCCTTGCCAACACTTTGTCGGAATTTATTTTGCGCTCTGTGTTTCTGATTTCGGTAGCCGTGCTTGGAGTCTTACTTACTAGAAGTGTTTATAAAGAGGTGGAGGCCAGGGAAGAAATTGAAAAACTAGCCAGAGATTTAGAAGTAGCCAATAAAAAACTTAAAGAACTGGACCAACTGAAATCCGAATTCCTTTCTTTTGCCACCCACCAACTACGCAGCCCTTTATCCGCCATTAAAGGTTACGCCTCTCTCGTCATAGAAGGCTCCTACGGCATCATTTCTCCTTCGGCTAAAGAAGCTAGTCAGCGTATATTTGAATCCGCCCAAGGGCTGACCAAGATTGTGGAAGACTTTTTGAATATTTCCAGAATTGAACAGGGTAAAATGAAGTACGAGTTTGCAGAAGCGGATGTGGCCATACTGACTAAAGAAGTAGGGGAGGAGCTCCGCCCTAATGTGGAGAAGGCCGGACTAAATATGTCTTTCGTAATCGACGGTAAAAAATCTTACATAGCGCGGGTGGACATAGGAAAAACTAGACAAATAGTAGGTAATCTTATAGATAACGCCATAAAATATACCAAAGTCGGCAGCATATCCGTTTCCGTAAAATCGCCGGTAACTGGACTCGTACGCATCGAAGTCAAAGACACCGGAGTTGGAATTGACCCGGAAACTATGGAGCGCCTGTTCCAAAAGTTTTCCCGTGCCTCTGACGCTAACGCCAGCAATACTTCCGGCACCGGTCTCGGCCTGTATGTGGCTAAGGAGATGGCTACAGGCCAAGGAGGACGTCTGTGGGCGGAGTCGGATGGTAAGGGGAAGGGGAGCACCTTCATCGTGGAGTTTCCAGGTTTATCCTAAAATGTGTTGGAATAGAGGGGCTTTTTTGCTAATATCTCTCTATGTCCGATAAGAAAATCTTACTCTCCGGTATGCAGCCTTCCGGCAAGATGCATATAGGTAATTACCTCGGAGCTCTCCGACAGTTTGTGGAACTTTATCCCTCCTACGATAGTCTTTTCATGATCGCTGACTATCACGCCCTCACCTCCCTTCGAAGAGCCGACCAACTACGAGCCAATATTATGGAGGTCGCTAAAGACTACCTAGCTATAGGATTAGACCCGGAAAAAGTTGTGATATTTCAGCAGTCTGATGTCCCGGAGCACGCGGAACTAACCTGGATATTCAACTGCCTCGTAACAGTTCCTTTTCTTATGCAAGCTCATGCCTTTAAAGACAAGCAGAGTAAGGGATTGGAAGCTAATGTCGGCTTATTCGACTACCCAATGCTTATGGCTGCAGACATCCTCATATACGGAACTGATGTCGTTCCGGTTGGTCAGGACCAGCGTCAACACGTGGAATACGCCAGAGAAGCCGCCTCTAAATTTAATCTTGCTTTTGGACCAGTTTTTAAAGAACCGGCGGAATACATAATGGAAAATGTGGCCATCATTCCAGGAATAGATGGGCGCAAAATGTCTAAGAGCTATGGAAACACGATTCCTCTCTTTGGCACAGACGAAGAAATCAAGACGGCTGTTGCTAACATAAAAACCGACTCCACCCCCAAAGGTCAGCCTATGGATAAAGACAAGGACACTGTCTTCGCCCTCCACCGGCATTTCAGTCAAAAAGATTTACCTGACCTAGAAAAAAATTATCAGGAAGGTTCTATTGGTTACCAGGAATCTAAAAATTTACTTGCGGAAAACATTTTGAATATGATCCGACCCCTAAGAGATAGGCGAGACGCAATTTCTGACAAAAAAGTAATTGACATTTTGAAAACTGGTGGAGAAAAAGCTAGAGAACGAGCCGAAGAAAAGATGCGCGTGGTACGCAAGGCTGTCGGAGTAACTCTTTAAATTTATGGAGCGCACCCTGATTAAAGACGCTGCCGGGAAACTTGGAGAAAAAGCTACTCTTTCCGGATTTGTAGAAACTGCGCGTATTCAAAGCAAGTTAATATTCTTAATTCTTCGGGATATTTCCGGCTCCATACAATGTGTCATAGGCAAAGAGAGCCCGGCTTTTCCGAGTGCCCAAAACTTGTCTCTGGAATCAGTAGTTTCAGTTACCGGCTCGGTAGTCGCCGCCGCCCAGGCTCCTGGTGGATATGAGATACAAGTGGAATCTATAGAAGTCCTCTCCACCGCGGAACCAGAATTGCCTATACCGGTAGTCATTAAAGCCGGGGAAGACACGGAAGCCCCGACCCGTTTTGATTACCGCTGGCTCGACCTAAGAAAACCTGGGAAATCCAAAATATTCCGAGTCTGGACGGAATTGGAGAGAGGGTTCCGTAAATACTGGTTAGATAACGGTTACACCCAAATCTACACCCCGTCTTTCATGCAAACGCCTTCTGAAAGCGGGGCGGATGTGTTTGAAGTTAACTATTTTGACCGCAAAGCTTACTTGGCTCAATCTCCGCAGTTTTATAAACAAATGGCCATGGCTTCCGGGCTTGAGAAAGTGTTCATGACTGGGCCAGTTTTCCGTGCAGAACTATCCTTCACCACGAGACATATGACGGAATTTACCGGTTGGGATTTTGAGGTCTCTTTTATCAAATCGCATGAAGACCCCATAAGGGAAGAAGAGGGAATGATTGTGGAAGGATTCCGGGCGGTGGCTTCTGCTATGCCGGAATTAAATCTGGAGATTCCTACTCGGCCGTTTCCAAAAATTACCATGGCAGAAGCCAAAAAAGTTTTAAAGGATAAAGATATTCCTTCGCCTGATGAATATGACCTGTCTCCGGAAGAAGAGAGGATTATCGGGGAATGGGCCAAAGAAACCCATAATCACGACTTCGTCTTCGTAACCGAATATCACAAATCCAAGAGCGCCTTCTATCATATGCGCCTCAAGGAAGGTAGTGATTTTTCCAGGCGCGCGGACCTTCTTTACAAAGGATTGGAAGTTACAACTCTGGCACAAAGAGAACACCGGGTGGAAATACTGGAGCGCCAGGCCAAAGAAAAAGGTATGGATACGGAATCTCTCAAAGATTATCTAAATTTCTTCCGCTTCGGTTGTCCGCCCCACGGAGGCGGGGGTATAGGCCCAGGACGCATAATCATGCGTATACTGGATTTACCGAATGTCAGAGAGGCCACTTATCTACCGAGAGATGTTAAAAGACTTAACCCTTAAGCAATACGGGAATGGATTTTGTAGTCAAACAACAAGGTTTTGAGGGACCCCTGGAGAAACTTCTGGAACTTATTGAAGGAAGAAAACTTCACATCAACGACCTGTCTCTTTCTGCAGTTACAGACGAATATCTAAGCTGGTCCAAAGACCTACCAGAGCGCACCATCGGGGATACCGCCCAATTTATACTTATCGCCTCCACCTTACTTCTCATAAAATCTAAATCTTTATTGCCCTCCCTAACTCTTTCCGAAGAGGAGGAGTCGGATGTGGTGGAACTCCAAGCCCGACTGATTGCTTATAAACGCATGAAATTACTCGCAGCCACACTCAAACCCCGTTTTGGCGCATCTTTCATATTCTTGGAAGGGAAGAGGGAAAGACAGCCGGTCTTTTCTCCCGACGCTTCTGTAACCATAAACGGCATTTTCTCCTCAATTAAGACGGTTATTGCCGGCATACCGGTTAAAGAATTCCTACCGGAAACGGTGGTTAGAAAAATTATTTCCCTAGAAGAAATGATCGTCCGTCTTTCCGAAAGAGTCACTCGCTCCATTTCCATTTCTTTTAAAGATTTCACCAAGGGAGTCAAAGAAAGAAAAGAGGTCATTATCGGGTTCCTGGCGGTCTTGGAACTGGTCAAAAGGGGCGCCTTAGCTGTAACCCAGGACTCCGAATTTTCTGAAATACGGATTGAAAGTCGCTCTCCTCAAACACCTTCTTATTCTTAAGCCATGAAAGACTCTCAAAAAATTGAGGCGGTATTGTTTTGGAAAGGGGAGCCTATGACCTTAAGTGCTATATCCAAAGTAACCGATATTTCCCCGAAAAACATTCCAGGGGCTCTTAAAGAGTTGGAGGAAAGACTCCTTAGTGGAGGATTGTGTTTAGTGCAAAGAGATGAAGAGGTGGCTATAGGCACTCGCCCCGAAACCTCTTCTATAATTGAGTCCCTGGCTAAAGAAGAACTCCGGAGAGACATCGGTAACGCCGGACTGGAGGTTCTGTCTATAATTCTCTATCTCTCGCCAGTAGGAAAAAGTCGTGTAGACCACATACGCGGCGTATCCTCCACCTTCACGGTACGCAACCTATTGATACGCGGTCTTATAGAGCGGGTCAGCGCCGAAGGAATACGCGGTCATGCCTACAGACCCACCCTGGAGCTACTGTCCCATCTCGGACTCTCTAAATTGGAGGATTTGCCCGATTACGTTTCTGTCAGAGAAGAAATACTAAACCGGGAAAAAAGAGTTTCCGAAAGCGAAGAAAAAGAAGGAGAGAGTGTCTTTCAAAAACCCGAATCTATATGATTAGAACCAGACACTTTTTTTACGCCGCTCTCTGTCTTTCCGCCGTCGTGGGTGTTGGGGCTGTCTTGGGTTTTTTGAACAGAGAGAAAGTAGCGGTCAATATCGCGCAGGAGACTTTTTTTAAAGAACCGGCATTAGTGGCTAAATCCGCCGTAGTCTACGACCTTAGGGATGGAAAAATAATTTTTAGTAAAGAAGCAGACGCCCAGCTTCCTCTCGCGTCTCTGACTAAAATTATGACCGCGCTTGCCGCCGTTTCTGCCATTCCGGAAGGAACTTCCATACAAATTTCCGAGTCGGATTTAAGACCGGAGGGGGATTCCGGACTACAGGCGGGATCCTTATACAAGCGCGACACACTTCTCTCCTTTGCTTTAACCGCTTCCTCCAATGATGCGGCGGAAGCTTTGGGAGTGGCCGCCGTAGCTTACGCGGGCAATCTTCCGAGCGTCGGCGATTTACTAAAATCCGGAGCCGAAGAGTCGGGATTAACAGGGTCCTACTTTCTAAATCCTACGGGGCTGGATATTTCCTCTTCAACTGCCGGGGCTTACGGTTCGGCGACAGATATAGCTAAACTTCTGGGAGAACTTTCTTCCAAAGCCCCTCATGTATTGGAGTCCACAACCAGAGATAAGATAGAGATACCAGGAGATACAAAAAAGAGGACTCTATCCAATACCAACCCGAACGCCGCCAGAACTCCCGGCCTTCTTGCTTCCAAGACCGGGTACACCGACCTGGCCGGGGGCAACTTGGCAATAATTTTCGACGCGGGATTGCAACACCCCGTAGCTATTGTGGTACTTGGTTCAACGGAAGAAGATCGCTTTACGGATGTAGAAAAACTGATATCTGAGACCAGAAAAGCAATTGCCGGAGATATAAAATAACTAATATACTGAACTCTCCATGGTAATAGATGTAATCAAAATATTTTTACCCTCCACACTGGCTTTTCTTTCCGGCATAGCCATTACTCCGCTCATTGCCGGCTACCTATACCGGAACCACATGTGGAAAAAGAAAGCCGGAAAAATTGGCCTTGGGGGCGTGGCCACTCCGGTTTTTGACGAATTACATAAAGATAAAGAAGTGGGAACGCCCCGGATGGGGGGCCTGGTTATCGGAGCCGGAGTTTTTCTGACCGTACTCATTTTATTTATGGCGGATTACCTATTCGGAGAACCGGTCTTTGATAAATTAAATTTTTTGTCCAGAAATCAGACTTGGCTGCCGCTTATGGCTTTGTTCATAGGTGGATTTATAGGTTTCCTGGATGACTGGATGGAGGTTAAGGGCTCCGGAGATTATATTTCCGGCGGGCTCTCTCTTAAAAAACGTCTGCTTCTTGTTTCTCTGCTCGGCCTTCTGGCGGGATTTTGGTTCTACTACAAACTGGATGTTTTAGGAGCAACTCTGCCTCTCCTTGGATACATTCACTTTGGGATACTTTTCCCGGTTCTCTTTGCGCTGGTCGCACTGGCTGTTTATTCCGGAGGCGTAATTGACGGCATAGACGGGCTTTCGGGTGGAGTGTTCGCAGCTATTTTTTCCGCCTATGGAGTTATAGCTTTCTACCAAGAACAGATAGATTTGGCGGCCTTCTGCTTCACCATTGTCGGAGGGACTCTGGCCTTTTTATGGTTCAATGTCCCTCCTGCACGCTTTTACCTTTCGGAAACCGGCAGTATGGCTCTAACTTTAGCTCTAACCGTAGTCGCCTTTATGACAGACGAGCTGGGCGGAGGCCGGGGATTATCAGTCTTGCCGGTTGTCGCTCTACCTCTCGCCGCCACTACCGGCTCTGTGCTCATCCAGCTATTTTACAGAAAAGTTTTTGGCAGGAAATTTTTCAGAGTAGCGCCTCTTCATCATCATTTTGAAGCTCTGGGTTGGCCCGGCTACAAAGTGGCTATGCGTTACTGGATAGTGAGCGGAGTCTCGGCTATTTTTGGCATAGTGCTCGCCTTAATGCGCTGATTTATGAGAAAAAGTGGTGTAGACAGAATTCTTTTATTACTGGTCCTTATAATTGCCTTCGGTGGTTTTATAATATTTCTTTCCGCCTCTCTTGGTACGCTCTCAAGGGATATAGGAGGATTTGAAAACGCCGCCCTTAAACAGCTATTTGCAGGTCTTTTTGTCGGCGGGCCTCTACTCTTTTTCTTTTCCAGAACCAATTATCGACTTTTACGCCGTTATGCTTTTTTTATCCTGTTTTTTGCCCTACTTCTTACGGCTGCTGTGTTCATTCCCGGTCTTGGCACAAGTCACGGTGGAGCTACCAGATGGCTTGAGTTCATGGGGGTTTCTTTCCAACCGGCAGAACTTCTTAAACTAGCCTTTGTTATCTACTTATCCGCCTGGCTTTCTGGAGTCAGGGAAAAAGTGCGCGACTTTAAATATGGACTCCTTCCGTTTATTTTGATTTCCGCTGTCTCCGGCTTTATCTTAATTCTTCAGCCAGACATAGATGGCCTGTTGATACTAATTGCAGCCGGCCTGGTTGTTTTTTTTGCCGCCGGGGCGCCTCTTAAACACATGGCTTCGGTACTCCTCTTCGGCATAGTCGCCTCCGGTATTCTTTTTTATACCAGTGATTATCTTTCCGCCAGACTGACTACTTTCATAGACCCAGGGAGTTCCGATCTGAGAGCCGAAGGTTATCAGGTCAACCAATCTCTTATTGCCATAGGTTCCGGCGGAGCCCTGGGGAGAGGATTCGGTCGTAGTCTGCAGAAATTTCAGTACCTGCCGGAGCCGACAGGGGACTCCATATTTGCGACCTTTGCCGAAGAGTGGGGTTTTGCCGGTACCTCCATCCTGGTCACCTCTTTCCTGCTCCTCGCCTTACGGGGTCTTTATGTGGCCATGCGCTCGACTGACACCTTCGGTAGACTTTTAGCTGTCGGCATAATCTCCCTTATGTTCGTCCAATCCTCCATAAACGTGGCCTCCATGCTCGGACTTTTCCCACTATCCGGTACCACCCTTCTTTTTATATCTCAGGGCGGAACCGCGCTGGCTCTGGCTTTGGCCGAAGCCGGAATTCTTCTGTCCGTATCCAGAAGAACTTCGGTCTAAAACCTGTGGTCTAAAACCTCTCTGGCGTGCTAATCTTTCTTTTATGCGTATAGTTTTAACTGGAGGCGGTACCGGAGGGCATTTCTACCCCTTGATAGCGGTGGCCGAAGCCCTCAAATCTATAGCCAGGGAAGAGAAGTTTCTGGATCCAGACATATATTTTCTGGGACCAAGCGCTTATGACGATAAGATTTTGTTCGAGGAGAATATAATCTACGCGAAAATCCCGGCCGGGAAATTGCGTCGTTACTTTTCCTTATCCAATCTGACAGATACCCTAAAGACCTTCTGGGGGGTGGTTTTGGCCGTCTTTACTCTATATCGTCTCTATCCGGATGTGGTTTTTGCTAAAGGTGCCTACGGTAGTTTTCCTGTTTTATTTGCCGCCCGCCTTCTTTCCATACCGGTAATAATCCATGAATCCGATGTGGCTCCGGGGAGAGTCAATGCCTGGGCCGGCAAGTTCGCTAAACGCATAGCCGTGTCCTACCCGGACGCTCTTCAATATTTCCCGAAAGATAGAGTCTTTGTTTCCGGACAACCCATAAGAAAAAGACTTCAGGAGCTGGTAAGTGAGGGCGCCCGGGAATTTCTTAAATTGGAGGAGAGATTGCCGGTTGTCCTTGTGCTTGGCGGCTCCCAAGGCTCAACCCCTATAAACGAAGCTCTGCTTGGCATCCTGCCGAAGCTTCTCCAAACTTGCCAGGTTATACACCAGACCGGAGAAAATAATTTCAAAGATATGGAATCTTCCGCCAAGGTAATTCTTAGAGGAAATTCCTTTGCCACACGCTACAAACCTTTTGCTTACTTAAACGAACTGGCTATCCGTATGAGTTACGCCATCGCTTCTCTGGCGGTTTCCCGCGCTGGCTCCTCGCTTCTTGAATTGGCTTACGCTGGCATTCCAGTTATCGTTGTGCCCATAAGAGAAGATGTCAGTCACGACCAGACCAAAAATTCTTTCGCCTTCGGGAGAGCCGGAGCGGGAATAGTAATAGAGGAAAAAAATTTGACTCCTAATATTCTGGATTTTGAAATCACCCGCCTTCTTAAAGACGACACCTTAAGACAGAAAATGTCTCTGGCGGGAAAAAAGCTGGCGGCTCCGGAAGCGGCTAAGAAAATTGCTTACGAGATCGCCAACCTAGCTCTCGCACACGAGAAGAACTGATAAAAATATGGCCGACAAAATAATCACCAGATTTCCACCTAGCCCGACCGGCGCTTTCCAAGTAGGCAACGCCAGAACCGCCCTTTTCAACTATCTGTTTGCCAAACAAAACAGCGGCTCGATAATCTTGCGTTTTGAGGACACGGACAAAGCCCGCTCCACCAAAGAGAGCGAGACAGACTTTTTTGAAGGCCTGGAATGGCTCGGACTCACTTTGGATGGTGTCTATCGCCAATCGGAAAGAGGGCTTATATACCGGCGCTACATAGAAAAAATGATTGCCGAAGGTTCTGCTTATATATCCGATGAGATACCAAAAGAAACCGCCGCCGTAGACAAGAACCGGACGGAAAATGACGAGGATGAAGAAGGGGAGTGGCACGACCCTCTGACTGGTAAGAAAGAAATAGTCCGCTTCAAAAATCCTAAAAAACTTGTAACTTTTAAGGATGAGGTCAGAGGCGAGATATCGGTAGACACGACCGAACTTGGGGATTTTATTATCGCCAAAGGTATGGAGGAACCTCTGTATCACCTGGCGGTAATTATTGACGACTTTGAAATGGGAGTAACCCACATAATCCGCGGGGAGGACGGCATCTACAACACTCCACGCCAAATTCTCCTGCAGGAAGCTATTGGTGCGCCGAGGCCCGCCTACTGCCACGCCCCCTTTATTCTCGGACAAGACAGGAAAAAATTATCCAAAAGGCATGGTACCGGCGCAGTTAAAGAACTGCGAGAAAAGGGGTACTTGGCTGAAGCCCTGGTTAACTATCTGTCTCTCCTTGGCTGGAACCCAGGGACAGAAGAAGAAATATTTACTCTGGAAGAATTAGTTAAATCTTTTTCTTTCTCCGGACTGCAGAGGGCCCCAGCGGTGTTTGATATAGAGAAATTGAATTGGTTCAATCGGGAGCATTTAAAAAGACTGCCGGAAGAGACTTTCATGAAGCTGGTTAAAAAATGGCTCCCTAAAGAAATCCAGACTCTACCGGAATGGAGTGAGGAAAGACTGAAAAGACTTTTACCGGAATTACGCGAGAGGGCTACGGTTCTAAAAGATTTAAGAGACGCCGGAGCGGCCGGAGAATTTGACTATTTTTTCTCCTCTCCTATACCAGACATATCTACGCTCATACCCAAAGATACGACCAGAGGCGAGGTCATAAAACATCTGTCTAAAACGGAAGAATTCCTGTCTGCTATTCCAGAAGAAAATTTTACCAAAGAAAGTATAAAAGAAGCTGTCTGGGCCTACGCCGGAGAGAAGGGGAGGGGTAAGGTCCTATGGCCCATGCGCTACGCCTTATCTGCTAAAATGAAGTCCCCGGATCCTTTCATCATCGCTTATGTACTTGGAAAAACCGAAACCCTTAAAAGAATCTCTGCCGCCCGCGAGCTCCTGTCCTCTGGTACCTAAAACATTACAGAGGATATTACTGCTCCTGTTACTACTTTTGCCTTTCCAAGCAGGAGCTGCCACCGCGGCTGAACTCGCAAGTAAAATCTCGGACAGAAACAAGGAAATAGACGCCCTGGAAGCGGAAATAGCTTCTTTCCAGAAAGACCTCTTGGCCATAGGCAAAGAATCAGAAACCCTGGCTAATGCCATTAAGACCTTGGACTTAAACCGTAAAAAACTTTCTGCCGACATTAATCTGACACAAAAGAAGATAGACCGGGCCACCCTTACCATAAACAACCTATCCGGTGACATTGTGGATAAAGGGAAAAGAATCGGCGTAGTAGAAAATGGCGTGGCAGACAGCTTAAGACTCCAGAACCGCGCTGACAACGAGTCTTTAGTGTTCATACTTTTTAAATATGCAAATTGGAGCAGGTTTTTTGATGCCTTGAACGCAAATGCGGTCAGTAGAGAAGATTTCCGTAATCACGCCAAAGAACTAGAAGAATTGAAGACTTCATTGGAAAAAGATAAAGCCGAAACCGAGAGAGCTAGAGCGGAATTGCAGAAATACCGAACAGACCTGACTTACCAAAAACAATTACTGGATCAAAACCGTGCCGAGAAAGACAAATTGCTTAAAGAGACTAAATCCAAGGAATCGGAATATCAAAAACTTTTGGACGAAAAGCAGGCTAAGAGAGACGCTTTTGCTCTTGAGCTGTACCAATTTGAATCTCAGTTGAAACTAATAGTTGACCCTGGAAGCTACCCAACTGCTAGGAAAGGTATTCTTTCTTGGCCTCTTGCCAATATTTTTGTCACTCAATATTTTGGTAATACCGCTTTTGCCCAAAGTGGTGGATACAACGGCAAGGGACATAATGGAGTGGATTTCCGGGCAATTTCCGGCACCCCTGTAAAGTCTGCCGGAACGGGGGTGGTTAAAGGAACCGGCAATACTGACACCGTCTGTCCTGGGGCTTCCTATGGCCGCTGGGTGCTTATAGAACACGGAAATGGTCTCTCCAGCTTATATGCCCACCTATCCATTGTCAGGGCCTTTCAGGGTCAGGATGTGACAGAGGGCGAAATAATAGGCTATTCCGGCAATACAGGATACTCAACTGGCCCCCATCTACACTTCTCGCTATTTGCTAGCCAGGGAGTGCGTATCCAGGCCATTAAGAGCAAGGTCTGTGCCGGAACATATCTTATGCCAGTAGCTGACCTCAAGGCCTATTTGAATCCGCTTTCTTACCTATAAGATTTTCTGCCGCTATTCTTCCACTCCAATATATTCATAGTTTCTAATTCAATTTTGTCGGCCTTTCGCAAACCTCTTAAAGACGGAGCCGGTACGACTTTGTAATGCGGCGAGGCGTCTAGTTCTTCCGCCAACCACCACAAATCTTTATCAGCTGTAACCCATGTTTCTGGTTTATATTTTCTCAAATCAAACGGTTTAGAAAAAGCTCGCAGAGTTTTCCGGCCATTTTTAATTATATATTCGTGGAAATAAGACATAGCCAATTCACGAGGCGTCTTATAAACCGGGTCACGCCAGCGGATAGTGGAGTGATTGGTTTTAGAAATTGCTCCCCACAATCCGTTCTGTTTAAAAATCGCCAAGACATGATCTTCATCTTCCGGCAGAGTTTGAAAATCCATAAGTAGGGGAGTGTGGCCGTGACAAGCCAGTGCCGCCGCCGC
>ERZ1292623.957-Hain-H51-01um-R1-957-length-28933-cov-9_pt1 | contig 28933 bp, 43 predicted proteins | sample MGYA00564398_ERZ1292623 | MGnify/ENA primary metagenome ERZ1292623 (study PRJEB36523, sample SAMEA6512633) | groundwater metagenome | collected 2019-01-07 | study: AquaDiva: Metagenomics assemblies of 32 groundwater samples | reverse complement strand
AGGGGCCCTCGGCGGTTCGATTCGCCGGAGGCACTGAGACACGACGGAGCACACCATGACGGGCAACGAAGGCGCGCACATGCACGACCCGGCCGCGACTGCTGGCGGTGAGTGCGGCACGCCCTGCGGCTGACACGCAAGCGCGAGCGGCCCCTTGCGGGCCGGTCCCGGGGTCCGACTCCCCGGCGCGCTGTACGACTCGGGTGGGCCGGGTCGAGAGGAGAGACGAAGATGGCGACGATCGAACAGTGCGATGCGGCCCGCGAGATGGGCGAACGCCTGGGCCTGCCTACCAGCGAGGTCCACGAGGCGCTCGGTTCGCTCCGTGGCGAGTTCGCCAGTTGGGAGGACCTGTCGCGCGGCGAGGCGGACTGCGAGCGCGTCGAACGCCTCGTCTGGGACCGGATCACCGACTGCGCAGAGTGGCCATGGCCCACGGCGCCGAAGTGACCCGCGGCGGCTACCGTGAGCGCCACGACGCCGCCGCCGACGGGATGCGGCGCGTGCACCGCGTGCAGGTTCCGATGTCCGACGCGGAGCGTGACGCACTCGAGGCTGCGGCCGACGGCGTCGGCGAGGGGATGGCGGAGTTCGCACGCGCGGCGATCGCGGAGCGGATCGAGAGGGAGTGACCCGAACGAGAAGGTTCCGCCGGATCGTGGATGGCACGGTCGAACCGGAGCCGCCGCCCAAGTTGCCGCCGCCGAAGCCGTGGGATGCGGCGAAGCGACTCCGCGCGCTGCGCGCACCGTGCCCGGGTACGTCTACCTCCTCAGGTGCGATGTGTCCGGGGTCGTGAAGATCGGAGTGACGCTGAGCGCGAAGCAGCGCGTGAAGGGCCTGATCGGATCGGCGCCGACCCCTCGCACGGTCCTGGGTCTCGCGACGATTCGACCTCGCGGACTGGCGTTCCGCATCGAGAGAAATCTCCACAGCCTCTTCGCCGACCGGCGAGTGCACGGCGAGTGGTTCCGCCTGACCGCCGCCGACCTAGACTTCCTCGGCGTCCACCTCGGATTCGCCGTTCCAAAGTCTGTGGCCGACCTGCCCCGGTGAAAAAAGGCGCTGCGCGGCGCCGTGCGATTCGCTGCGGCGACATGCGGCGAAGCGCGGCCTTGCCCCCGCCGCGGAAAACGGCGATGAATCGGTAGCCTTGAGATCCGCGCCCAAAGCGGACCCGGGCTCGAATCACCGTCACCGCCGACGGCTCCCCTTCCCGTCGGCGGCACTTTCGTCGCGGGCCCCTCGCCGCACACGACCCCGCCCGCCTTCACGAGCGCGGGCCCGGAGGTCGCGCATGTCGCTGCTCGACCCCCGCACGTGGTTCACGCGCTCGTCGCCGTCGACCTCGCTTGCGCTTCGCGCGGAGAACGACGGCCCGAGCAAGCCGCCGTCAACGCGCGTCGTCCCCGGCGGGACGAGCACGCGCCGCGGCAACTTCGATCCCGCGCGCGACGCCTCGCTCGAAAAGAGCGCGGCGACGATGGCGCGCTGCTTCCAGGGCCAGGTTTCCGAGTACGTCGACCTCTGCAAGTCGACGCGCCGCTGCGACACGCGGCTGAACTCGGTGGCGGTCAAGCGCATCCTCGCGATGCAGGGTCGCCGCTGGGCGATCAAGCCGCCGCCCGGGTACGCGAAAGATCGCGACGCGATCGAGAACTGCGCGCTGGTCACGACTCACTTCAACGAGACACGCCGCTTCGCTTCGATGCTCGGTCACCTCGGGCACGGCGTGCTCGAGGGCCACGCCGGCCTCCAGCACAACTGGTATCGGAACGCGCGCGGCGAGACCGCCACGCAGCCGACCGAGGTTCACGCTCGCCTCTTCGGGTGGAACGTCGACACCGGGCAGGCCGGCGTCTACACCGGCGCGACCACGTCCTCGTGGCGCGCGACGCAGGCGCTCACGTACCTCGACGACGCGCCCTGCGAGTTCGTGTTCCACAACCCGGTCGCGGGTTGCAGCGACGACCCGTGGCTGCGCGGCGCGCTCCGCTCGCGGATCCTCCCCTCGATCACGAAGCGCCGCGGCACCGCGTGGTGGCTCAAGATGCTCGAACGCTGGGGACAGCCCCAGGTCGTGGCGATCAAGGGCGCCGACGACGGCAGCGAGGGCGGCGAAGAGAACGACGACGAGTATCTTCGGATGCTGCGGGCGATCGGCTCCGACTGGCGCGCGGTCCTCCCGACCGGCACGACGATCGAGACGATCTCGGCCGACATCCACCCCGAGCTCCACCAGCTCTGGGTGCAGAAGTGCGACGCCGACGACGCGATCCAGATCCTCGGCCAGAACCTTTCCACCGAAGTCACGAGCGGCTCGTTCGCCGCGGCTCGCGCCCATTCGTGGGTGCTCGCGACGATCCTCGAGGCCGACCTCGCGGAACTGAGCGAGACGATCACCGACTACTGGATCGAGCCGATCATCCGGTTTAACCGGCCCGGCTCGCCGATCCCGTACCTCGAGATCAACCCTTCGCCGCTCTCGGAGATCACGCCCGCCGACATGGCGATCGTGGATTCCAAGGGCCGCCGCCCGTTCTCGATCACGGAGTTCCGCGCGAACCGCGGCTACGACGCGCGACCCGAGGACAGCGAGGCCGACGTGATCGAGGCCGACATCGTCGACGCCGACGTCGTCGAGCCGACCAAGGCGCTCCCCGCGAACGCGGGCCCGAGCGCGGCCCCCGTGGCCGACATCGTCAAGGCGCTCGAGATCGGGCGCGGCGTGGGCTTGCAGCCGACGCAGGCCGCGGTGGCGGCGCTCCTCGACCGGATGGGCGTCGCGACCGAAGCGATCCCCGACGGCGCTCCGCAGCCGAAGCCGATCGCGCTCGCGCCCACCGACATCGCCAAGGTCGTCACGGTCGGCGAGGCGCGCGGGTCCCAGGGCCTCGCGCCCTTCGGCGACGACCGCGACAAGAAGACGATCACCGAACTCGACGCGGCGCTCGCCGCTCCTATCGCGCCGCCGTTCCCCTGACCTCGAGGCCCACCATGACTGCCATCGTCCGCGAGACCGCAGACGGGTGGGAGGTCGTGGACGGCGCGAAGGTCACCGCGTACGTCTCGCAGAGGTCGGCACTCGACGCGGCCCGCTCGCTACTCGGCGGCGACGCGAAGCCGGCCGTCCTGCGGGACGGCGACACCGGCGAGGCCAACGGCTCCTGGCGCTGGATCCACGCGACGAACGAGGAAGCGGAATCGATCGACGGCGCGCGCATCGACGCGGTGACCGTCCGAGAACTCGTCGACTCGCTGAACGCGAAGACGAAGGCCGAGCCGATCGTCGGCGGAACGCCCGACTCCCCCAACCACGCCAACGCCGGCAACCACCCGGCCAACGGCTACGCGCACCAGGCCGTCGAGGTCGTGGACGCGAACGGCCTGCACGGCGCCTACGCGTGGTCCGAGTTCGTGCACGACGTCGATGCGAACGTCGCATCGGGCCGGCTCGCGTGGGCCTCGATCGGTGCCGGCGGAACGCTCAACGAGGACGGCGCGATCCGCGATGCGGATTGGGATCACGTCCTGATCACGAACAAGCCCGCTCAGCACAACTTGGTTTCCGGCTCTGCGGTCCGCACAGCGGGCGAGCGAGTCGTCGCAGTCCGTTCCTATCCACTCGCCCCGAGGGTTCACATGGCCAAGCCGAAGACGTCCATCCGCTCCGAGCTCACGAAGCTGACCCTCCGCGGTCCCGCGCTCGACGCGCTCACGAAGCTCTGCGCGTCGCTCGCGATCTCGATGGATGACGAGATGTCCGCCGAGGAGTGGGAGTCGCCCGCCGTCGCGGCGATCCGCGCCGTCCGCACGCTCGCCGCGGCCGAGAAGACGCTCGAGGCCATCGCGGGCGCCCCCGCCGAGGCGGCTCGCTCCCACGCGCGCAACGTCGTCGCGCTCCGCGCCGAGGTGGCCGATGCCGATCTCGAGGCGCTGGCGAAGGCGTGCGGTCTCGAGGCCGGCGCCTCCGTCGCCGACATGATCGCGGCCTGCGAGAAGATGGCCGCGGCGATGCCGAAGGCCGAGCCGAAGACCGAGGCCGCGAAGGACGCCACCGAGGCGGCCCGATCGCAGACGATCGAGACCCTCCGCTCCGAGGTCGCCGCGCTCCGCGCGAAGGACGAGGCGCGCGAGGACGAGACCTGGCTCGACGCCGAGGCCGGCAAGCGCAAGGTCGCGCTCCGCGCCGAGACCCGGGCGAAGTTCCTCGGCGCCATGCGCGCCGACCGCAAGGGGGGGCGCGACCTCGTGGCCGGCCTCGTGGCCGACCTGCCCGCCCCGCCCGCGACGCGCTCCCTCCCCGGCACGCAGAGCGTGGACGTGGACCCGCTCGCGGTGAGCACGGAGGACGCGCGCACCGTCGCGATCCGCACCGAGGACGCGCGCATCCGCAAGGAGCAGCCCGCCCTCACCGAGCACGCCAGCTACCGCCTCGCGATGACCGCGGCGCGGGCGAAGCGCCCCGAACTCTTCCGCGGCAACGCGGCCTGAACCAACTCGAGGAGAACGCACCATGCCGCAGATCGAGAAGTACCCGGCCCACGCCGTCGACACCTACACCGCAGAGGGCGCCATCACGCAGTGGGCGTGTGTCACCATCGGCACCGCCGATCCGCAGGTGAAGCTTCCGACGGCGGCCGATCTCGGCGGCCTCGGCTTCGCCATGGCGGCCGCGGCCACGACCGAGCAGGTCCAGATCGCGGGCCCCGGCTGCTGCAGCCGCGCCATCGCGAGCGCCGCGATCGCGGCGGGCGACTACCTCGCGATCGCGGGCACGACCGGCAAGGTCAAGACCGTCACGACCGCGGACACGTTCATCGTCGGTCGCGCGCTCACCGCCGCCGCCGCCGACGGCGACACCGTCTGGGTGCGCGTCATGGACGTCAACAACACCTGATGCGCTGACGCGCGAGAGAAGAAAGAGCAGCCATGCCCTACACCCAGCTTCACGCCGCCGAGACTCAGGCCGAGCTCGCGACGAAGTACGTCAACGCCGACCTCATCGCGGACAAGGTCTGCCCGGTCACCCCGACGGCGCGCAAGCTCGTCCGGTACTGGCTCCACGACCGGAAGAACGTCAACACGATCTCCGACTCGCGGATGGCGCCCGACGGCCTCCCGAATCGGCGATCGCTCGTCGCCACGAGCACGACCGCCGAGGTGGAGCCGTACGGCCTCAGCGACACGAACCCGATCAGCGACCTCAACGACGCCGAGCCCGGCATCGACATCGAGGCCGACACGATCGAGTTCCTGACGAGCGACCTCCTGCTCGGGCACGAGCAGCGCGTCGCCACGGCGATGACGACCGCGGCGAGCTACGCGTCGGCCAACAAGGTCACGCTGGGCACGCCGTGGACGTCGGCGCTCTCGACGCCGATCGCCGACATCCAGACGGGCAAGCGCGCCTGCGCGGTCCCGCCGAACATCGGCGTGTGCGACGAGGCGACCTTCGACGCGCTCGCGCGTCACCCGGACATCATCTCGACGCTGCGCGGCACGTCGGGCACGGTGAACGGCCTCGCGACGGCCGAGGAGATCGCGCGGTACTTCGGGCTCGAGGCGGTCCACGTGGGCCGCACGAAGTACAACAGCGCGAACCCGACGGCCACGGCGGTCTACTCGACGCTCTGGCCCTCGGGCCGGTTCCTTCTCGCGAAGGTCGTGCAGACCCCGCGCGCGAAGGAGATCGTCACGGCGCGCACCTACCGCTACAGCGGGAACCCCGGCGGCCTGACGTTCAACGTCGTGTCGGTCGTGCAGGAGGAGCCCGGCACGCAGGGCGTGCTCTTCCAGAAGGTCACCATGGACGAGCTCGTGCAGCTCACCGCGGCGGACACCGGCTACCTCATCAGCTCGGCCGTCTGAGCATCCACGCAGGAGGCACCATGACCTACGGGCAGATCAAGATGTGGCTCGCCCGCGAGGGCGTGGACATGAAGGCCGGCGCGCTCACCGCGACGGGCGCTCTCGCCGTCACCGGCGTGAGCACCCTGACGGGCGGCGTCGCGTCGGCGACGCAGCCGCACGCGTTCTCCAACTGGGAAGCGCCGACGGCGACGAGCGGCACCGACACGGCGTTCGCCGACGGCACGCAGTTCGTCACGTCGATCTTCCTGCCCGTGAACAAGACGATCACGGGCGTCGACTTCCTCGTCGGCTCGGTCGGCGGGACGGACAAGGTCTACGTCGTGCTCTACGACGCGGACGGCGCGGTGCTCGCGAACTCGTCGCTGACGGCGGGCGGCGCGACGGTCGGCACGGCGGCGCAGGTCCATCGCGTCGCGCTCACGGCGACGTATGCCGCGGCGGGCGGACGGATCTTCTACGTCGGCGTCTCGGCGAACGGAGCGACGGCGAAGCTCCGCACGGTGCCCGCGCACACGCAGACCGGCATGTTCGCCGGCAGCGTCGCGCAGGTGCACGGCACGGTCGCGGCGATCACCGAACCGGTCACGTTCACCGCCGACAAGGCGCCCGTGATCACGCTCTACTGATCAACGAAGGAAGGGAACGCGCATGAAGGTCCACACGTTGGAGCCGATCAGCATCGGCGGGAATCGCGTCGAACCCGGGCACCTCGCCGAGGTCACGCCCGAGGAGTACCTGGCGCTCGTGAAGTCGAGCGCGGTCGAGCCGGCCGAGGTCTACGAGGCCAAGGCGGCCGCGGTCGCGGCGGGCGAGCGTGCGCACGCGGAAGCGTCGGCGATGGCGCGGAAGGCCGAGTCGGAAGCGGCGAAGGTCGCGGCCCGCCTCTCGGACGAGGCGCAAACGAAGGCCGACGGCGAGGCGAAGACCGACGCGCGCAAGCGCGCCGAACACGCCAAGCCGGCGAGGCCGGCCACGGCCTGAGCCATGGCCCACCCGTACACGACCGAGACGCGCCTCAAGCGCCCGGTCGCGGGCAAGAGCGAGCGCTTGCTCTCGCTGCTCGACCGCAACCGGGACGGCGTCGCTGACAGCGACGGTACGTGGTCGGTGCTCGAGGACGCGATGGAGCGGGTCGCGAACCTCATCGACGGCCGCCTCGGCATGGTCTACTCGGTGCCGTTCGCGTCTGCCACGGCGGCCTCGACGAACGGCTACGCCGTGACCTACGGCCTGGTCTCCGACCTCTGCGATCTCGGCGTCAAGGCGCTCCTGTACGCGGAGCTCGACCCGGGCTGCGACGAGGCGACGAAGGCCGAGGAACGCTTCGACGACATGCTCGCCGACATCCTCGCGGGCACTGTCATCATCCCCGGCGCTACCAAGGTCGACGCCGGCACCGGCCGGCGGTCGTTCGCGTTCGAGTCCCTCGGGACCGAGTACGCGGGCGGCGTGACCGGCGGCCTGCGTGATGCTGCCTACGACACCGAGACCGGTGGCGGCACGTCGGATCCCACGCGCGTGCTCTGATGCTCGCCATCGGCGTCGACTTCGGCGGGGTCGGACTCACGGACGCCATCAAGCGGGGTCGCGCTGCCGCGATGCCGAAGATCGCCAAGTGGATCGCCGACAAGGTTCGCTCGAACATCGGCGCGCAGCGTGACCCGTGGGGCCGTGGCTGGCGTCCAAAGTCGCGCAACAGCGACGGCGGCGCCGGGCCTGCGCTCGCCAGTATGGCGGCCCGGGTGCGCGAGGAGAGCACGGCCGAGACCTGGAACGTCATCATCGACGATCCTCACGCCTCGGCGCACAACTTCGGGCGGGCCAAGAAGAGCCGCCACCGAGGCGCGGGTGGCGCTGCCCGGCGCGCGGCGCGGGCCGTCCGCATGAACGCTTCACTCCTTCGCACGGCGAGGCGCAGAGGCGCCCGCGGCGAGACCATCGGCTTCTTCGAGGGCGAGACCGCGGGGCTTGCCGCCGCCGCCGCCGTCGCCCACGGGCGCACCGCGACCAGCGGTGAGCCGACGCGCGCGATGCTGCCGCTCCGCGTTCGGAACAGTGGGCGGCAGGAGCCGCTCGTCGACTTCCCGATCGAATGGACGCGGGAGATCGACCGCATCCTCGACGCCGAGATCCAGCGCGAGATCGACGCGCTCCGCGCGCCGGCTCAGCGCGCCGCGTGAGGTCCACCTGATGACGCTCCCGCTCGACTGCACGCCGCTGCGGAACGCCGTGGTGCGCGCGCTCACCGCGGCGACGGGCAAGCCCCGCTCGCTCGGGCTGAACCCGTACCTCGGCAAGACGCCATTCTTCACCGAGCTCGCGTCGGCGTCGCACGTCAACGTGGCCGACGTCGAGGCGCAGCCCGGCGTGTTCGTCACCGTCGGTGATGCCACCGGCGACCCGAACGGGCAGCCGATGGAAGGCGGCGATCGTCGCCGCGAAATGCGCGTCGTGACGATCGAGTACGTCGCGTCCGCGGGTAACCCGAAGATGACCGCCGAGCATCGGCAGGCGTCGGCGATCGTCGAGCGCGACACGCAGCGGATCATCGCCGCGCTCACGTGCCCCGGCGTCCTGACCGACCCGGCCGGCGTCGTCGATCCCGTCTGCGATGACGGGTGCCTCCGCTGGGACGGCTACTCGGGCAAGGGCCCGGAGTGGCCGCGCAAGCAGGGCGATCCCCGGCTCGTGCGCGTCACCCACGTCTTCCGAACGACCGTCGAGTTGAGCACGCCGAGCGCGTGAGGAGCCACCATGGCCGAGATCACGAACATCGGGCGCATCCGCGTCGCCACCGAAGTCGCATGGGCGACCGATGGCACGGGCACGATGGGTAACTTCTTCTCGGTCCGCACGGACGCGGGCTCGTTCAAGGAGCCCGGCCCGTCGCGCGCGACGCACGCCGTCGACCCGGTCCGCTCGTTCCGCGGCGAGAAGCGCAAGCAGGAACTCGGCTTCAAGAACGGCACGCTCGACGCGGGCGGGCAACTCTGCTCGGTCGGGACCGAGATCGCCAACGGCGTCACGACGACGAAGGACGGCATCTCCAAGCTCTTCGAGTCGATCTGCGGCGGCTACCGCACGGGCGAGGGCAGCACCGTGGCGAGCGGCGCCGGCATCGGCGGCGCGGTCGTGAGCGCCAGCGACGGCGCGCAGTTTCTCGAGGGCCAGCTCATCTTCGTCGAGGTCGGCACGACGGCGCTGTACCTCCCCGTGATCGTCGACACGCGCACGACGGACACGCTGACGTGGTTCCCCGAGCTTCCGGCCGCGCCTTCGGTGGGCGGGAAGATCCTCAACACGCAGATGATCTTCGAGACGGACCAGCCGACGGGTACCACGCAGTGGCTCGCCGAGGTCACGCGCGACCGCGATCACATCTTCCTCTACCTCGGCTGCGCCGGCACGCTCGCTCTCGAGTGGCCGCTCGGCGCACCGGTGAAGTGGTCGACGCAGCAGCAGGTCACGTCGTGGCTCCACGACGACGAGATCGCGGGCGTCCAGGGCGGCAGCGCGCTGACGATCGGGTACTCGTACGACGCCGGCACGCCGGTGATCGGTCGCGGCAACTCGATCCACTTCGGGCCAGCGAGCGCGGCCACGCGCGTCACACCGACCGTCCTCGACTTCACGTTCGACGCAGGCATCAGCAAGACGCCGATCCCGTCGCACAACGGCGTCGAGGGCCGCGCCGGGTACGAGACGCCGAGCGGCGAGCCCGGCGGCACCATCACCGTGCTCGCGGGCACGGAGACGTACAAGGACGCGCAGGACGCGCAGACGCTCTACCGCATCATGGCGCAGGCCGGGAACGCGGGCGGCAAGCAGCTCGCGCTCTACCTCCCGAACGTCCAGATCATCGACATCGAGGAAGGCGAGACGGGCGGCTTCGCCACCGAGAAGCTGACCTTCGTCTGCCTCGCCGCCGACCACTTCACCGACCAGAGCACGGACGTGCTGCGGTCGCGCTTCTACCTCGGCCGGGGCTGACGTGGCCGCGCTCGCCGCGTTCACGGTTCGCGTCTGTGCGAACGGCGGGCACCGCATCTTCCGGCTGCACAAGTCGGCCGCGGAGATCTTCGCCGTCGACTTCACCGACGTGCTCATCAGCGGCGACACCGTCTCGTCGGTCTCGTGGACAGTGGGCACCGGCCTCACCGCGGGGACGGCCACGCTCGCGACGCCGATCGCGACGATCAAGCTGAGCGGGGGCTCGTCGTACGAGGGCTACAACGTGGACGTCCGCTGCAACGCGACGACGTCGAACAGCGCGGGGACGGCCGTTCTCGCGACGTTCACCGTACAGATCCGCGACCCGGCCTGAGCCGGGCGGCGACAGCCGCCGCTCACCGGATGAGGTCGGCGAACGTGAGCCACCGAGGCTCCGGCACGGCGAACCGCTCCGACTCATCGCACCCGTACCACGTGCCGCACGTGGCTGAAGGGAACGAAGGGCACATGGACGATCTGTTGCGACCTCTGCGGGTCGTGAGCGCGCTCGACGACGCTCTCGACCTCGAACGAATGGACCTCGAGCAGTACGTGAAGACGCGCGACGAAGCGCTCGTCGTGACGCTCACCGGCAAGCGGCCGGTCTGGTACACGATCCGCGCGCTGAACCTCTACGATGTCGAGTTCGTGACGTCGCTCCCCGAGGGCCGGCGCGGGCGCGCCGCGTTCGAGGGCGCGATCTCGCTCGTCGAGGGGTGTGACGCGCTCTCCCCCGAGGGCTCGGGCTGGCGGCCTCGCCACGAGGTCGAGAACGCGCTCGGCGAGAAGCAGTGCGCGCCGACGCGCGACGACATGCAGAAGCTCTTTCTGCACCTCGGGCTCGACCGCCTGAACGAGATCGGCTTCGTCGCCCTCGAAAGGGCCGCCCTGGGAAACGGGGTGCGCGGCGCGCCGCTCTATACGGTGCCGCCGCTGTTCTTGCCCGCATTGGATCGAAGCGCGGCCCTCCGGCGTGCGGCGCGGATCCGCGCGAGTGCCGCGACCGAGACCACCGCGCCGCAGCCGTAAGGGCGGAGGCGACCGGCCTGGCTCTCGCGCTGCGCCGGTCCTACGCCTGCGACTGTGTGGAGCGGTGGGACCTGCGCCCCGGCCGCGTTGTGACGCTGCCTGTCGAGGCAGACCCGGCAGAGCACCAGCTCGAGCGCATCGAGCAGGACACGGGCGTGCGGCTCTCGGAGTGCCCCTGGCGGGCGCTGCGCGATCCGTTCGTGTCGGCCGTCGTGAAGGCGCACCGCTCGTTCACGAAGGGCGCAGGCACGCGCCTGGGGCCCTGGTCGCCGGCTGCGCTGGTGCTCGGCGTCGAGTGCTTCGATGCCGCGATCAACGCGATCGAGGTCGCCGACATGAAGGCGGACCGGGCCGAGGCGGAGCGGAAGCGCGACAAGCCGGGACCGAGGACACGGAAGCGCTGAGGCGCGGGAGGCGCGCTCATGTCGGTCGTCTCTCTCTCGATGGAAGGCGCGCAGGGCATCGCTGCGTCCCTCGGCCAGATTTCGCAGAGCGTCGAGCAGCTCGCGCAGCGTCAGGCCGCGAACACGCGCGCGACAGTCGCGGGCGCCGCAGCTTCGCGCGGCTTCGCGCAGACGGCGCAGCAGGGCGCGGAGCGGGTCGCCAGCCTGGCCTCGTCGGTGCAGGGCCTCGTCTCGCAACTCGGCGTCGAGAGCCGCACGGGCTCGCTCGTAGCCTCGATGGCCGGGACCGTCGCGCAAGGAATCGCGTTCGGGACTGCGTTTGGCCCGGGCGGCGTGGTCGTCGGCGCCGTCGTCGCGACGGTGGCCGGCATGGGCAGCCTCGCGCGGGCGGGCATGGAGGCACGCGAGGCGCTCGCCGCGCTCAACGCGACGAGCATCGAAGTCGCGACGACGCTTCACCGGACGATGGCCGACGACCCCACGGGCGACTCGTGGCACGCGGGTATCGTCGCGGCGCAGACGCAGGTCGAGACGCTGAACGAGCGCGCGAACGAACTCCGCGAGATCGCCGGCTCGGCGATGCGCGGGATGCTCGACCCCCTCGCGGTCGGCGCCGCGCGCGCGGAGTTGGCCGACGTCGAGAGCCAGATCCGGTCGCTGAACCGCACGATCAGCGAGGCGTCGGACGCCGCGGAGGCGGCCGGGCCGGGGTCGAGCGCGACGGCGGGCGGCATGGGCACGGGGATGTCCTCGTTCCTGTCGATGGATGCCGGCCTCGCTCGCCTCGGGGCCGGTCGTGCTCGAGGGGCCGGCGGCGGCGACAACGGTGCGGCCGGCGGTCGTGCGTCCGCAGAGGCGGCGGACGAATGGGCGCGCGCGGTGGCGGAGGCGGAGAACGCGGCCGCTGCGGCGCGGGCGGCGGGGGACCGAGAACGCGCGGACGCCCATGACGCGGCCGTGGCCGCGATGATGGAGGCGAACACCGCGGCCAACGCCGCGATGGCCACCGAGGCCCGCGAGGCCGAGGCCGAGAAGACGTCGCTCGTGCGAGCGGCCGACGAAGAGCGGATGTCCGACCGCCGCGACGCGATGGCGGAGCTCGAGGACTTCACGCGCGGCGAGGTCGGCAGCCTTCAGTCGGTGATCGACGCCTACCGCGAGCTCCAGCTCACGGCGAAGGGCACCGGCGTCCAGGTCCGGGATACCGGCCTCCTGATGTCGCGGTCGATGACGGCGACGGGCAACACGATCCTCGACAGCGTCGGGAACAAAATGACCGGCGCCTTCCAGGAGGCGGTCGGCGCCTGGCTCGACGGCAGCAAGAGCTTCGTCGAAGCGGCCGAGGGCATGGCCAAGGGCGTCATCAAGGCGCTCGTGATGGAAGGCATCGTCCAGGCCGTGGTCGAGGGCGCGCGGTCGATCGCGTCGTTCGCCTCGCAGGACTACGCGGGCGGCGTCGCGCACGCCGGTGCGGCCGCGGCATGGGCCGCGGTCGCAGTCGTTGCCGGCGGCGTCGGTGCAGCGACCGGGGCCTTCGGTGGCGGCGGCGCGAAGACCGAGGGCGCGTCGCAGCGCGACATGGCGAGCGCGGACCGCGAGCGCCAGCGCGGCGGCGAACCGGGCACGACCGTGATCAACGTCTACGCGGACAACCTCCCCGTGACGCAGGGCGACCTCGACCGCGTGATGACGCAGATGGTTCGCCGCGGCATCGAGCGCCACGGCGAGCGGTTCCCGGGCCTGTCGAGGTAACGCATGGCGCACCTCGTTCACGTCTCGCAAGAGTGGGACTTCGCCGCGTACGGGTCCGTGGATATTTCGTGGACCGACGACTCCGGTGCGCACTCGATCACGGCGATCTCGACCGGCAAGTACCGGCACATCACGAGCGCGGCCGACTCGCTCACGCACCCCGCTGGCGGGAGCGCGATCGCGAACACGGCCAACGCCAGCTTCGCCGCCGCGCTCCAGACGCTCATGGACGCGCAGACCGCGCAGACGATCACCGTCACGTACTCGAACACGACGAACCGATACACACTCGGCTCGTCGGGGGCCACATTCGCGATCGACTGGACGACTCCGGCCGACGCGGCGCACCTTCGGATGCGGACGGTCCTCGGGTTCGCCGCGAACCTGAGCGGGGCCACGTCGTACACCTCGACGCAGGCGCCGTATTTCTCGCTCGAGCCCCGCGTCGTCGGCATCATCGGGTGGACCGAGCCACGCGCGATCACCGACTCTGTCTCGTCGCGCGTCACGGCGAGCGCGGACACCATCACCATCGGCCCGTCGCGCGTGCCGTACGTCGCGCGGTGGGATCACGGCTGGGAGACCGACGCGCAGACGCTCGTCCAGTTCGAAACGCGCTTTTGCTGGGAGCGAATGTGGCTCGACGCCGGGCGCTACGGTCGCATGTGCTACCTCGTGGACGCGTCGCCCGCCGTCGGCTCTGACGTGCGCTGGGCGTTCAAGCTCCGCAATCCCGTCTTCGACGAGAGCACGCACCGGCGCGAGGTCGCCGCGCTGCGCGACCGCTGGCGCATCTCGATCGACGCGCTCATCCGCGGGAGGTTCTGAGGCGAGGCCCGCTCAGCGCGGGCGGTAGCAGGAAACCTCGGCGGCGAAGTCGGGCGCGGCGAGCGGCCGCTCGCCACAGTAGAACGAGCCGCTCGCGTCGGCATCGTCGCGGCGGAACCCCGGGACGGTGCCGTCGTGACACCACGCCTCGCAGTCTGTCTCGACGCACGCGTCGCACCCGTACACCTCGATCCCGACGCAGTCGCACCTGACCATCGTGTCATCGGGCAGCGACGACGGGACCGAGCACGAGACGAGCATGGCGGCGAGTAGGTAGCGCATCGACGAAGCGTGACGGGCGGGAGGGTGCGACGCAATGACCGCAGAGTTCGACACGCTCTGCGCGGCCGGCTCGGGCAAGCTCGACTTCGAGCTGCGGTTCGAGGGCCTCGCGTACATCTTCGTGAGCAACGAGGACGACACGTCGATCAGCGCCGGGGACCAGGGCACGCGCGTGCCAGGGCTTCAGTACGAGGGCCTCGGGTTCTCGGAGCGCGTGTACCTGCCCGGGGCCGAGCTCGACGTCTCGATCGACGAGGTGAAGATCGACGAGGTGCCCGGGGCGTGGCTCGGCATCGCGACGTCGGTCTTCTCGAAGATCGCCGCGCGCGTCGGGACGCTGACGGCGACGCTGCTTGCCGGCGACACGACGGCGAACGTCCTCGACTCGAGCGTGTTCCCGGACGGCTTCTACTACATGGGGACCGAGACGATCAAGGTCGTCGCCCGGCCGACGGGCACGACGCTCACGATCGAGCGCGGCAAGTACCTGAGCACCGCTCAAGAGCATCCGGTGTCGTCGGGCGAGGACGCGATCGCGACCGACATCTACGACGCGCCGACCGGCTTCGCGACGCGCCGTGTCTGGCTCTACGCGCGCACGCCCAACGAGAGCACGACGGCGGACACCACGATCGTGTGGCGGGGGCTACTCTCCCGTGAGCCGACGCTTTCCGAGGACACGCTGACGTGGTCGTTCGGCGTCGCGCCGCGCACGAAGGCCCTTGACGCGAGCCTCGCGGGCGGATTCGACAAGCCGTTCGGGCTGCGCGGTATCTACTACTCGGGGATCGCGCCGTTCTGGATCAGCGTCCGCCGGTGGACGACGGCGGCGCCCGCAACGGTCGACGCGGACGTTGGTCCGCTCACGCTCTCCGGGTTCTGGGAGACGCAGGCTGAGTTCCTCGAGGACTTGCTCACGCTGCTGAACGGCAACGCCACGATCGCCACGTGGGGCGGCGTGTCGTTCTCGACGCAGGAGTTCGGCTCCCACTGGGACCTCTTCGTTACGGTCTCGGCCACGCCGAAGTACATCACCGTCACGGGTGGCAGCGCGGTCGATGGGACGCACCGTCCGATGCTCGCCGACGCGAGGCCGCTCGGCGACGAGGACGGCTTCGCGGACGTGTTCATCGTTCTGGCGTCGACCACGTACCATTGCCAGCGCTTCACCGAGAGCGGGTCGCTGATCCGCTACGGCGACCAGCGGCGCGTGCCGCGCCTGAGCACGTCGGGCACGTGGATCACAGGGTCGGCTTCGGACATCTCGACGTACCCACGCGGCCGCATCTACCTCGACCGGCTCGGCTCGCTCTCGACGGGCGACGATCTGGTCATCGTCCCGCAGTATTCGCACTCGCTGCGCGGAGCCCCGGCCCCGTTCCCGGAGAGCGCGCCGGCCGCTGACGTCTTCCCGATTCTCACGGTCTCCTCGGCGGGCGGGTACGTCGAGGTGAACTCCTACGACCCGTCGCCGCGCATCCTGTCGAGCGGCGATGTCCAGCCGACGATCACGAGCGCGGCGCGCTACGCCGCGGGCGACGGCGACCTCGAGGACTTCCGCGCGTCGCTCCTCACGCGTGCGCCGTCCGTGGCGAACCGGGGCCAGGGCCCGTGGGTCACGAGCGACGACGTCGCCTCGTGGTCGACCGTCGTGGCCGAAGCGGCAGCGGGACGGCCGTGGCTCCTGCACCGCGTCTACTCCTTCGCCAAGCCGGTGAAGGCGATCGACGTCCTTCGCGAGGAGTGGAAGCTCCTCGGCGTCTTCCCGCGGCTCGACGCGGACGCGAAGCTTTCGATCCGGCTGCTCACGGTCGACACGGCCGTGAGCGCTTCGGTGGCGATCACCTCGTCGAGCCTTTTGCAAGACGAGTCGTTCGGCGGGGTGAGCGGCGACGCCGATGGCCTCATCAACACCGTCGAGTTCCTGCGCGGGTACGACCCGGCCGAGGACAAGCACACTGAGCGCACGTTCATCTTCCGCGGCATGGTGGCGCTCGCGCGCGTCCATGACGTGCGGAAGCTCGAGATCGCGCCGAAGGCCCGCGCCGTCGGCGACGAGCCCGAGTGGGAGGACGTCTACGACACGGCGGCGCGGCTCATCGCGTTCTTCGGCACGCGCCGAGTCACGTCGGTGAAGTTCGAGACCACGCTGGTCAACTTCGCCGTGCTCGTCGGCGACTGGATCGAGCTGACGATCGAGGCGCTCCCGTTCGACGGGACGCGTGCGGAGTGGACGAGCGGCGGCGGCATCACGGCCAAGCGCGCGCTGGTCATCGGGCGGAGTTGGGGCCTGTCGACGGGCGTCGGCCAGTTCGAGGTTCTCATGCCCGAGGCCGCCGACAACGCGGCGGGCTACGCGCCAAGCTGCAAGGTCACTGGCGCTTCGGGCGCCGGAACCGCGTGGACGCTCACGGTCACGCAGACGTACTACGCGGAGAGCGGCAACGACACGGCGCACTTCGTCGCCGGGCAGGGCATCCGCCTCATCGAGTTCGACGTCGCCTCGCCGACCATCCGCGAGGGCTACGTCGCGTCGGTCTCGGCAACGACGGTCGGCGTCACGCTCTCGGCTGCATGGGGCGGGCTCGGCGCGAACACGTACACGCTCAGCTACGACACGAGCGACGACGCGGACACGACCGCGTCGCAGCTTCTCAAGTGCTTCCTCGCGTCGAGCACGGGCCGCATCCCGCTCGCGTCCGGCACGCAGGCCGCTCGCGACTTCGCGCCGTGAGGAACCATGACGGCGCAGACGAGCGAACTCGGCGGCTTCATCCGCGGCCTAGCCGGCGAGATGGACACCGGCGGCGCGCCCGTCGAGGTGGCCGCGACGCGGCACGGCATCGTCAACAACCTGATGCACCTCGCCGACGAGAGCGGGCAGTTCCTCGTGTGCGCCGCGACGCTGGCGGCGACTGACTTGCAGCTCGCCTCGCCGTCCACGACGGTCATGACGATGATCCCCGGGTGCGCGTGGCGTGTACCGCTGCGCATCCGAGCGGGCGACGAGTCGTCCTTCCGGATCGTGGTCTACTTCCGCGCGCGGATCTCGGCCGCGGGCACGGCCACGTTCCGGCTCGCGCTTCGACCGCTCGACCGCGACCGCCTGACGGTTCCCGTCGATCCGGCCGTGACCACGACGACGTACACGGCCGAGGTCTCGACGACGTCGACCACGGGCGAGGACAAGACGGCGACGCTCTACTTCGACACGGTGGGCGTGCGGCGCCTGCCGGTGTTCGGGTTCCCCACCGAGGACGGCTCGGCCGCGCCCGCCATCGCGTACGAGTACGGCTGCGAGCTCCAGGTCTGGGCGATGTCGTCCGTTGGCACGTCGCTCCCCACGGTGATGTCGCTGACCGCTCGCGAGTACGCGGGGGACCGATGACCACGGGCGCCCTCGTCCCCATCGCTCCGCTCTTGCTCGGGTACGGCGGCGTCTACAGCGCCAAGCCGGTGCGCGGTGGCGCGACGCAGTGGGCGGCGTACGCGCAGGCGGCGAACCACCTACTCGGCCGAGGCGGCGCGCTCATCCCGCAGGCGCTCTGTCGCGCGACGCTCGACCAGAACTCGACGACGTCGCTGCGCTTCAAGGTGTGGCCGCGGTACGCGTGCCGGCGTCGGCTGTGGATCTCGACCTACCACGTCAACGCGATCGTGAACAACGTCAAGGTCCGCTTCACGGACCCGAGTGCGGGCACGTCCGACACGACGTTCTCGGTCGCGGCCACGACGCAGCGCTTTCAGCACGTCCACGTCGAGGACGTCGCGACGCCCGCCTCGACGGTGACCGAGGTCGTGCCCGGCTGGGCAGAGATCAACGACAAGACGCCCGTCACGATCGAGTGCGTCGCCTGCTACGAGATCCCCCGCACGGAACTGACGCTCGACGCGAACGAGTACGGCGTCGACCTCACGTCCTGCTACGCGAGCCGGCCGATCTACACGGCGACCGGCAAGGGGCCCGGCGCGGTCTCGACTGCGGTGCAGCAGGCCGAGACCATCGCGCAACGCGCCGGCCTCTTTCATTTCGCGCGCTCGACAAACTACGCGCCGGGCACGACGAGTGCCGCCTACGCGCCCGTCTTCCTCGCCGACTCGGTGCCCGTCTTCCTCGGCCGCAAGCTCTACACGTTGAGCACGGTCCGCACGCTCCAGGTCCACTGCCGCGCGTCCTCGGGCGCGGCGACGAGCGGCAACATCCGCTTCACGATGACGAACGGCGATTCGCTCGTGCTCGCGGTGACGCTGAACATGGCGGCGTCGTGGCTCAGCGGCGAACTCGACGTCGACTGCGAAGACCTGAGCGTGAGCGACGGTCGGCGCAGCGCTCGCTACGACAAATGCACGATCGAATGGCAGCGCACCGCAGGCGCCTCCACGGTCAATATCGAATCGATCTCCATCGGGAACGGGTGAACCATGACGACGCTTGCAGAACGCTCCGCTGCGGATCTCGGCTACACCGGGATTCCGTACGCGCTCGCCACACTGACCACGGCCCAGCGCATCGAGCTCCCCGCCGCATGGGATAACAAGTTCGTCGACTTCTCGGCGGACACCAAGGACGTCTGGATCCGCTTCGGCGACGGCGGCGTCGTCGTCTCCGCGACTGCGGTCTCGACGGTCGCGGCCGAGGTGATGGCGGAGGGCGCCGGCACGCCGCACCTCTACATCCCGGCCGGCGTCACTAAGCCGGTGCTCATCCGGCTGGGCCACGCGATGACGGCGGCCGGCGAGGTGACGCAGACGCACCTCGCGCACATCAGCGCGGCGACGGGCGGCTTCCTCCGCATGACGCTGAGCACGGGGCCCGGCGAGCCATGACCGATCGCCACAACGATCGCGCTGCCGGCCAGAGGTCGGCCGGGCGGCGCTTTGGTCGCGGCGGGCCTCGGCGCGCCATCCCGCACAGCACGATCGTCTCGAACCTCATCACCGAGGCCAGTGACAACCTCGTCACCGAGGCCGGTGACCTTCTGATCACGGAGTAGCCCATGGCCGTCGTCAACGTCAAGTTCTCTGCGCTGCCCGCCGTCACGACCCTCGCCGACGCGGACGTTCTCCCCAGCGTCGCGAGTAGCGCGACGTCGAAGATCACGTGGGCGAACTTCAAGGCCGCACTGCTCGCGCAGTTGGGCCTGGGAACGACCGGCACACCGATGGCGTCGGCCAGTGCGGTGCCGACCTCGTATGTCGTGTTCTCTTCAACCGGAACGACCACCGTCCCGGCGTGGGCCACGGTCATGCGCGTGTACGTCGTCGGCGGCGGTGGCGGCGGCGGCAGCAGCGACGGGTCAGGTGGTGGTGGCGGTGGCGGCGGCGCCGCGCTCGGGTTTCAGTCCGGCCAGACGGTGGTCCCGGGGCAGACGGTCACGGTCACGATCGGCACGGGCGGCGCGGTCGATGCGGACGGTGTCGATTCGACGGTGGTCTGCAACTCGACCACGACGACCGGCGCCAAGGGCAGCAAGGGCCTGCCCAACAGCGGCACGACGCAGGGCGCGGGCGGCGCGGGCGGCGTGGGCGGCGGCAACGGTGGTGCCGGTGGCGGCAGCGGTGCGGCGACGACCAACGGCGGCGGCGGCGGCGGTGGCGCGGGCGCGAACACAAACGGTGGCGCCGGCAACACGAACGGCACCGCAGGCACGAAGGGCACGACGACGAACAGCCCGAGCAGCGGTGCGGGCGGCACTGGCGCTGCGGCTGGCGTAGCGGTCGCTCCTGGCGCCCCCGGCGGCGGTGGCGCGGGCGCGAGCACCACGAACCCGGGAACGGCTGGCGCGCAGGGCTACGCGTGGATCGGGTTCGGGTGGTGAAGCCCCAGGACTTCGGCGCGAAGGGCGACGGGCTGGCCGACGACACGGCCGCGCTCAACGCCATGTTCGCCGAGATCGGCAAGCAGCAGACGTCCACGCCCAGCGGCACGTGGCTGGGCGGCGGGCTCGCGGAGATCCCTCCCGGCGTCTACCGCTGCACCGGCGACGTCGAGGTCACGCCGACCGTCTACCGCAACCCGAGCTTCGGCGCCTCGGTGCGCGGCCACTCGGCGACGTCGTGCGTGCTCATGTTCGAGGCCGGCGGCCTCCGCGCCGTGTCGTACCCCGGCGGCAACTTCTCGGCGTGCGTCCACGTCTCCGACCTCGGCATCTGGTGCAAGGGCAGCGAGGCGCCCGGCGTGCGCTACCAGGGCGCGGCGGACTGCACGTTGCAGCGCGTGCGGCTCACGGGGTGGAAGACGGGCGTCGAGATGATCGACGTGAACACGATGGCGCTCCGCGACTTCGTGATCGCAGGCGGAGGCGGCATCGGCGTCGCGCTCCGCGGCGAGTGCAACCGCGTCACGCTCGACTGCTGTCAGTTCAACGGGCCGTCGGTGTGCGTGCTCCACGGCGGTGGCGCTGGGCAGACGGTGCGCGACTGCAACAGCGAAGGCGGGATGCTCGCGTGCATCCGTGACGGCCACTCGATCGTGCACTCGGGATGGACGACCGAGGGCATGACCGAGGACGTGGCGGCCCTCTTCCGCTTCGACTCGCAGGGCTCGCCGTCGAACCAGTACATCGCGAACAGCGTGGAGATCCGCGACTCGTTCTTCGGCGGGCGCGCGGACCGGCCGGTCGTGCTCTTCGACGAGACGGCGATCGTGCGGAGCCTGCACTGGCACCGGAACCACGTCGTGCGCTGCGACCCCTCGGGGATCGTCGCGCTGCCCTACGCCTCGCACCTCTCCGGCAGCGTCGTCAGCAGCGGCGACATGCCGCAGGGGCCGCCGCTCTTCACGCACCCGCCGCCGCAGTGGCGGAGCCTGGACAAGCCATGAGCGAAGACATCTTCGGCGACCTCCCCGACACCGGAACGTTCCGGCCGCCGACGCACGAGGAAGTCCCTCACCGGATCCTCGCCACCGAGGTCCGCGTCCACACCGTCGCCAAGGCACTGCGAGAGGTCCGCGGCGTGCTCGGCCGCATCTTCTGGATGGCCGCTGCGGGCGTCGTCGCGACGGTCGTCTCGTCGCTCGTCTCGGGGATCTGGATCGGCGGCTGGCGCGAGCGCACCGAGAACCACGAGCGGCGGCTCGACACGCTCGAGGCGTCGGCCTGGCACCACACGAAGACCGAGGAGTGAGCGCATGACGAAGGCAAAGAGGCGTTGGGACTGGCCGCAGATCGCGCTCGTCGCGGTCGTGGGGTCGCTGGGCATCGCGGCCCTCGTCGCGTTGGAAGTGACCTGGGAGAAGCTCGCGGCCGTCCCGCTTGAGCAGTGGACGCTGATCGCCTCGGCGCTCGCGGGCCTCCTCGGGACGGTCATCGCGGCCTTCCGGCGACCGCTCACCGAGCCGGCCGTGGTCCGCATCGCGCGCACCGTCGAGGCCGAGCTGACCGCAGCCGCCGACGAGACGCCCCCGGAGGCGCCGTGAGCCGCTGGGACTATCCGCCGGTGAGGCCGTACCCGGCCGCGCAGCGTGACGCGGCGTGGGAGGCGCACGAGCGGCGGCGCATCCGTGCCCGCGCGCTTCGCGATGCCGCCGACGCACTCTCGCGGTCGGCCGACGCCAAGATCGACCGCGCCGACGAGGCCGCCGGCGCCACGCTAATCGCGACCGCGGAGCAGGTCTACCGCACGCGCGCGGAGGCGCTCTACACAGAGGCCGATTCGCTGCGCGCGATGGCTGAGGCCGTACTCGCTGAGCCGCTCCCCGAGACGCCGGTGGTGCCGTCGTGAGGCGCCGCCGCTGGTACCACTACGCGGGCGAGGCCGCGATCTGGACGGCCTGCGCGGCCGTGTGCCTGCTCGTCCTCGGCTACTGCTCGGGGTGCGGTGGGGCGTCCCCCGAGGTCCGCAGCGCCTACGCGATCGAGCAGGCGCACTGCCTGGCGAACGAGCGGGCGATCGTCGATCGGGCCGGGACGACCTACGAGGACGACAGGGCCGCGTTGGCGGCCGAGCGGGCGAGGTGCGACGCCGCCCTGAGAGGAATCGCGCCATGACCCCCGCAGCCAAGCACGGCCGATGATCCCCTCGCACCGACGAGGCCGCGAAGCTACTGTGCCGTCTCGCCGCATCAGCGGTCCTGTCCCACGAGGAACGGGCGGCCGTACTGGCGGGGGCGATGGCGCTTGAGCGGGAACGTCGTGCGGCCGACTACGACAAGCGCGAGGACCGTGACGCTCGCCCGCGGCATGGTTCTCGACGGCGCCGTCATCCCCGGCACTGAGATCGTCCTTCGCGACCCGAACGCGTGGTGGTCGTGGGAACTGCCCGCCGACCGTCCCGACCTACGGTTGCGGCGCCACAAGATCGACGTGGACGGCAAGCACTGGACGGCGGGGCCGTCGAGGATGGGCGAGCGAGCTGCGGCGAAGGTCGTGGCGGCGATGAAGGCGCGGAAGCGGCCGGGGACCACGGACCCGATGGACGTGTCGGTGACCTTCGTGGTGTCGTCGGACGGGCTCATCTTCCAGACCGCTCGCTACGGGACCGTCCACATGGGGCGGCGGGTCAACCTTCGGTCAGTCGGCACGGAGCACACCTGGCCCGGCACCGAGGAGCAGGCGCACGAGCTCGGCGAGCATCCCGAGGTCATCGAGCGGACCGTCCGGGGCAACCGGGTGCGGGTGGCCGTGCCGGACCCCAGGATGGTCGCCGCTTCGGTGGAACTCTCCCGGCTGCTCACGGACCCGGCCGTCCAGGCGGCCACCCACGGGTTCCTGGCCCTCCCCAGGACGACCGCCCGCACCAGCATCCCCACCACCGGGGGCGCCTGCGAGCACTGGCAGTACCCGGGGACCACCAAGGTGGACTGCGGCGGCCTGCTCCTGGATGCCCTACGGAGCGCCGGCTGGCGCTAGACGGGGCAAGCCTCAGGACCGGCGCTCTCGGGCGGCGCGGTCGCGGAGCCAGTCGCCGACGATGCGCCCGTCCTCGGCCGCCTCTTCCAGCGCCTTGGCGCGGGCTTCGCGGACGATCGCGTGGTGTCGGCCTTGGTGATCGCTCGCTGCACACCGCGGGCGCGCTCGTGTCCCTCATGGGGCCCGGGCCCGGCCGCGTCGGCTTCGTCGGCCACCGCGCAGATAGCGAGGGTCAGGTGGTCGGCGGTCTTTGCAGCGGATGCGAGTCCATGGCGGCAGAGCCCCGCCGAAGTCTGCCGCGCCGCACGAGAGCCGAAAGGAACGCGATGAAGACCACGCGACCACAGCATCAGACACCGCTCCGACCCGTCACGAAGCACGGTCCACGCTTCCGCCAGCGCGCTCTCCGCCGCGTCGGCTCGGGCTCGCTCGGTGGCGAGGGCTGCGAGCAGGCGCACAGCGGCATCGTGCGTGGTCTCGTCGATGGTGGCGCCGAGGCGTTCGCGCACGAGTTCCAGCGGGCTCTTGGGGTGAGGGCTCACGTCGTTCCTTTCAGCAGCGTGACGGCGCGATCTAGTGCATCGTCGAGCATCTCGAGCCTCGCATCGGCCGCGCTGCTCCACGCCACCCGCTCCTGGTTCACGAAGGCGCGGCGCGCGGTCACCGCATCGCGCAGAACCCGTAGACAGTCACGAGCGACGCGTGCCTGCTGGCACAGAGCGCAGTCGGCGTCCCTCTCCGCTGTCACTCGGGCAAGCTCGCGCTCCGCGTTCTCGGCTCGGGTGCGGAGGGCGGCGTTCTCACCGATGAGCGAGAGCGGCGGGACGGCGTACCTCGTATCGCCGCCGCAGTCCCCGCGCATACACGCGTCCCGCTCAGTTTCGGCCACGCCGAGTCGATGATCGAGAGACGCCGCGTGCCGCTCCGCTTCGTCGGCCCGTACCACGGCATCATCCAGGCGCCTTCCGGTGAGTTCCCACTCGCGCTTTGCCGTCGCCATGAGGTCACAGAGCCAGTCGTGCATCTCGGCGTTCTCGCGATCGGTGGCGCCGTTGCAGACGTGCCGGGCCATCGTGGCGAACGCGGTGAGGACCGCGCTCACTTGCCTGCCTCCGTGACCAGCGCGAGGTCGCGGAACGGCACGGTATCGCGCCAGTCGCGGTCCCACTCGACGAGCGCACGCGCATCCGGTGTCGTCTCCAACACCTCGCCGATCCTCTTGCTGCTCACGGCGGTAAGCCGCACGCGGTCGCCGATCTCGAAAATGCCCCCGGTCCTCATGGTGCCTCCTCTCGCCCTGCTTCGATTGCGTCGGCTCGGCGCCGCATCAACTCGGCCTCGTGCTCCGCGGTGTACTGCGACCCGTCGGCGCGGTTCGCCGCCGACCGCAGCGTCCTCACCGCCGTCGCTCGGAGCGCCGCATCCCGCTCCTCAGTGACTCGGGCGAGGTCGGCTCGGAGAGCGCGGGTGTGGGCGGCGAGGGCGGCGAACTCGGGCACGAAATCGGGAGCGCGCCACCGGATGGCAGCAGTGAGTGCCGCGTCGGCCGCCTCGATGAGCCGTTCGGTGTCGTCCTCTGTCATGCCCGCCGCCGCTACCAGTCTCGCCTCCCTCGCACGGACGGCGTCGAGGGCGGCGAGAACCGCAGCGGTGTCGGCCGTACACGTGAGACCGCGCCCCACGCTGTCGCGGATGTCGGCCTCTTCGTCGGGTGTCAGGTCAGCCACGGAGCACCTCCTCAAGAGCGGCTCGGGGGTCGAGTGCGTAGCCTTCGGTCACCTGTTCGATCGCTCGCGTGAACTCAAAGACGGTCTTCCACGCGCCTCGGTCGCCGTCGATGGTGCGGTGAACGGCTTCGGCCAGTCCCTTCGCAAGCGCCGCGAACGTGTCCTCCCGCACCGCGCTCGGTACGACGGGTGCCGGGGTGGCGGGAGCCTTTCGCAACGGGCACTCGGGCGGAGGCGGGTCGAGACGCGCCACAAAAACCGTCCGGGCCTTGGGGTGCGCGCACGTCGGCGGGTTCTCGTTCGACCACGCCCCTTCATCATCGGCGCCCATGTGCGCGCACTGCCCGCACGTCGCGATCACCGGAAGCCCCACGGGTGCCGGGTGTCCGCGAGCGTGGTCCGCGGCCCGGATGCGCTCGGCCGCTTCCGCCACAGCGAGTAGGGCCGGCAGGGCGTTGACGGCCGCCGCGATGAGCCTCGCGTCGTTGCCTGCCCCACGCGTCGGCCCTTCGCTCGCGTGCCGGCCGAAGATGGACACGGCCCAATTGCCGTCGTCGTCGGAGCCGCACTCGAACCCGATGGGCCATCCCTTGAGCGCTTCCTTCGCGCCCTTCACGGCGCCCCACGGAAGCAGCGAAGCTTCCGCCAGGAGCGCTCGCAGTCGAGAGAGCGTGTCCGTCCACTCGATCGAGGTCACGCCGCCGGCACCGGCCGCACGACGCCGAGCTCCGACGTCGCCACGAAGCGCGCCCGCTTCGACCGCAACGGCCGCACCTCGTACGCGGGGCCGTCGGCCCGCTGCATGACGCCCGTGACCTCGACGACCGCCTCCGGCTTGCCGTCCGCGCCGTTCATCACCAGTCGATCGCCAACACTGATCTGCTCGTTCATCGCTGCTCTCCTTCTGCGTTGTGCGTCCCGCGCTGCTCTCGTCGTTCGCTCCCGTGCTGCGCACCACGCGCGGCCCGGGCCCGGTCACCCCCGCGGGGCCGGCGACGAGAGCAGCGCGCGGCGCACAGGCCACCGCGCCCCTCGCTCAGTCGTGCGGCGGATCCTCGCTGAGCGAGCCATCCTCCATCTCGACCGGCGCCGGCATCGGCTCGAGGCTGAGCCACTGCCGCACCACCGGCTCGGGGACGCCCATCGTGGCGCCGTGCGCCACCACGCGCGCGAGGCCCTTCGCGCCGCTGTCGTGCACCACGGACGCGTTCGCCTCGCACCACGCGCGGAGGTCGGGCGGCGTCTTCGCATCGCGCACGCCCGCGCGCTTCGGCGGCGCATCGGGCGGCGGTGCCTCGCGGATGACCTCGGCCTGCACTTCGATCGCCGGGCGCCCGTCCGTGATCTCGCCGCTGTCCGCCTCGTACACGATGCCGCCCATTACGTCGGGGCAGAAGGCGCGCATGGCCGCACTCGTCGCGCGCGCGCGCAGCATGGCCGCCGGGTACACCTTCCACGTGCCCTGGCCCCAGAGGCCGGCCGCCTTTGCGTCGGCCTCGGCGAACGTCATCGTCTGCTCGGCCTCGCCCGGGACCGTGACGCCGATCGTCGCCTTCGTTGAGCTCGTCTCGATCCACCGCGTCCGCACGCCCGCACGCCGCGCGAGCGCGAGCATCAGCGTCGCGCTCAGCGAGGGCCGGCCCTTCACGATGTAGACCTCGCGCATCGCCTGCATCGGGCCGAGGCCGAGCTCGAGCCCGGTGAGGATCACCGCGGCCAGCGCCTCGGGCTTGTCGACGTAGGCATCGGGCACGAACCCGCGCGCCTTGCTGAGACTCTGCGCGAGCCGGAACACGTCGGCCATGTTCTCGATCCGCACGCTGCCGCTCAGCGCGAGCCCCGTACCGTTCCCCGGTGTCGTCTTCGTCGTTTCCATCTCATCCGGCATTTCTCTCCGCGCGCATCTCCATGACGCGCGCCCACCCGTCGCGGCACGCCGCGCGGATGCGTTCGATCTGCTGCTCGTCGCGCTCGACGCGGACGGCCCTCGGCGGCAAGCGCCGGTCGATCTGCCAGTGGGCCCAGCCCTCGCCGATGACGATCGCGCTCCACGGGTACGCGCCCGCGCCGCTCTGCTGGTGCACTTGCGCGACCCACCACCACGGCGTCTGGCCGATCGGCTCCACGGTCGTCTTGACCTCGAGCCCGACGTCGTCGCCGAAGATGTCCACGCCCCAGCCGTCGGGCGTGGCGGCGCTCTCGGGGCAGTAGCGATCGACGAGCGGGAACCACGAGCGCGGAGCAGCGTCCGCGTGCGTCACGCTCACGAACTGCGCGCGGATCGGGCACGGGCCGGCGGCCCACGTCTCGAGCACGGGGCGCTCCGCTTTCTGGCCGCGACTCGCCGCGCCGCCGGCCTTGCTCGCGCGGCGCGGGAACGCCTTGCGGCGCAGGATGCTGCTCGCCTGGTCGCGCAGGTAGCCGGGCAGCGCGGCGATCTCCGTGGGCGTCGCGCGCCCGAGGGCCACGAGGAGCGGGGCGATCTCGCTCGCGCAGAAGTGCAGCCCGCGCCGCTCGAGCCACGGATCCGTCTCGCGCGGTGGCGGCGCGGCCTCCCGCGACTCGCGCTCCATGTCGGCGAGCTCGAAGCTGCCGACGTCGGGCGTCGCGTCGACCTGCACCACGGCGCACTCGCCGCAGCCGCAGTAGTCCGAGTGGCCGGGCGCGGTCACCGCTTCCTCCGCGCCCACTTCGTGCACATCGCCATGTGAGCGGCCGTCGCCTCGGCGCGGGTGTTCGCGGGCGCGAAGTCCTCGTTGGTGCCGCTCTCCTGGTGGAACGCGTCGCAGCCAGGATCAGCGCACCGAGCGGCACGGAACACCATCGTTTCATAGAGGCGATTGAAGCCGATCGTTTCGGGCTTCCCGAGCGCCTCGACGCCGCGACCACGAGGGTGGTACTCGCCGACGGTCGACACGATCCAAGGCCCGACGATCGTGCACAGGTGGAAGACGCACGACTCGGCGGCGATGAAGTGCCCGGGGCTCCCCTGCCAGATCCACTTGGCGCGCGGGATCACGGCCGGTCCTCGCACTCGGGCGCGAGGGCCAAGGCGCGGCAGAGGGCGAGTAGCGTGTCGTCCCACGCCTCGGCCGCGTCGTGGTCGTCGGCGTCGTGCAGCCGCTTCCGGTGCGCGGCCACGTCGTCGTCCGCGAGATCGATCACCGATCGGGTCTTCTTCGTCACCGCTCCTCGACTTCTGCCGTCCACACCTGGGCGGCCTGGGCCATGCGTTCGCGGAGGGCATCGCGGAAGACCTGCCCTGCGAGAGACAGCGGGCCCGTGGGAGCCACGGCGGCCCACGCCTGCATCCCCAGCCGCACCAGGAACGCCAGCCGCTCCTCGGGGGTCAGCGGCCGGGACGGCTGCTCCATCTGCTCGGGGTCGTCGTGCCCCATCGCTCGCTCGTGAGCGTCCCGGTCGTAGCCGGGCGGGTAGTTGCTCATGTGTAGTCCTCGGCTTCCTCGCGGGTCATGAAGAAGTGAATGCCGCTGGCGCACTCGATGCAAGGATCGTCGCAGAACGCCGCCACCGGCTTCATGGTCGCACCCTTCTTGTAGACGAAGGTCGAATCGTGGCCGGACGGGCCCTCGCCGCTGATGACCTTGACCTCGGATGAACGGCACTTCCGCGAGCCGTAGGCGTTGACCCTCGCGGCCGAGGCGGGGATGGACAGTTCGGCGATGGTGCCGTTGCCGAGCTTCTTGAACGCGCCGACCTCAGGACAGACGCGGAACGATGCGAGGCCCTTTGGCTTCGTCTCGGGCTTGGACGGATCGCCCAGGTCCGCGCCGCGCAGGTCCGCGCCGCGCAGCGATCCGTCCACCTCTCGCAGGACGAGACCCGTGTGCCTGTGCTTGATTGTCGTCATGGCCGGTCCTCCGTGCTCGGAGCGTTGCCCTCGGCGCGGCGCAGGTCGCGCACCACGTCGTCGATGAGCGCGCTCAGCCGCTCGACGAGCGCGGCGTTCTCGCGTCGCGTGCTCACGCCTGCACCTTCGCCAGCGCGTTGCGCACGGCGTCCTCGATGCTGGCGGCCTCGCCCGTGAGCGCGCACGGTGCACCCTCGACGTCGCGGAGGTGCACCGTCACGGACACCAGGCCGCCCGGATGCAGAGCGCCGGTGACCCGATACACACCGGCGGCCGGCGCGGCGGCGGTGAGCGAGGAGGCGGTCACGCGGGCACCAGCCGGCC
>ERZ1292623.392-Hain-H51-01um-R1-392-length-47591-cov-9_pt2 | contig 28940 bp, 30 predicted proteins | sample MGYA00564398_ERZ1292623 | MGnify/ENA primary metagenome ERZ1292623 (study PRJEB36523, sample SAMEA6512633) | groundwater metagenome | collected 2019-01-07 | study: AquaDiva: Metagenomics assemblies of 32 groundwater samples | reverse complement strand
TCCGAGAAATACCGGCCGATGCGCGTCAACGACGCCGGCTTGGCCGACTTCACCAGCAGGTGCCAGCGCCAGCGATTGCGGATCCGCTCCACCGGACACGGCGCAGGCCCAACTATCAGCGCGTCGCTCAGGGATTCCGAAGCCAGATGAAGCTCCAGCTTCGAAGCGGCGCTCATCGCGAGCTTCACAACGTCGTCCTCGCGCGTGCCGCTGAACACCACGTTCAGCAACCGCAGCGTTGGCGGATACGGCGGCTCGCGCCTCCCCTCCAACTCCTGCGCCACGAACGTGTGATAGTCGTGCGTCACCGCGCATTTCACCGCGTGATGTCCCGGCACGCGCGTCTGGATGATGACTTCGCCGCCCTTGGGCCCGCGCCCGGCGCGCCCCGCTACCTGACTCAACAACTGGAAGCATCTTTCCGACGCGCGGAAATCCGGCAGGTTGATGCCGACGTCCGCGTCCACGACGCCCACCAGTGTCACGTTCGCGAAGTCGAGGCCCTTGGCGATCATCTGCGTGCCGAGCAGAACGTCCGTCTCGCCGCTCGCGACCTTGTCCAGGATATTCGCGTGCGCCCACTTGCCGCCCGTGGTGTCGAGGTCCATGCGCGCGATCCGCGCGCTGGGCAGCGCCTCTGACAGAATCCGCTCCACCTGTTGCGTCCCCAGCCCGCGCTGGCGCTGCAGCTCCCCACCGCACTGCTTGCAAGTCGAACGTAGCTCCGCGGTGTGGCGGCAGTAGTGGCACACCAGCCGCTCGGGCGCGCGATGCAACGTGAGACTGATGCTGCAATTGGGACACGCCTCCACGTCGCCGCACACACCGCACTGCACGAACGACGCGTATCCGCGGCGATTGAGCAGGAGAATTGACTGCTCCTTGCGTTGCACGCGATCGCGTAACGCGTCCTCGAGCTGCTCGCTGAGCGCCATGCGCGCCAGCGCCTCGCGCGATCCCTTGGCCGGTGGCTTGCCTTTGATGCGCATGTCCACGACATGCACCTTGGGAAGTCTTCCACCGCCGACGCGATCCGGCAGCGACACGAGCCGGTACTTCCCCGCCTGCGCGTTGGCCCAACTCTCCAGACTCGGCGTCGCCGAACCCAGCGCCACCACCGCCCCCTGTTCGCGCGCGCGGACGATGGCCACTTCACGCGCGTGGTACCGCGGGGTTTCGTTCTGCTTGTAGCTGCTCTCGTGCTCCTCGTCCACGACGATCGCACCGATGTCGGCGATCGGCGCAAACACCGCGGACCGCGCGCCCACGACGATGCGCTTGTCTCCCCGACGCAATGCGGTCCACGCGTCGAAGCGCTCGCCGTCGCTCAGCGTGCTGTGCAGCACCGCCACCTGATCGCCGAACACCGCGCGAAAGCGGTCCACGGTCTGCGGCGTGAGCGCGATCTCCGGAACCAGCACGATGGCGCCCATGCCGCGCTCTCGGACCACGTGCTTGAGCCACTCGAGGTAGACCAGCGTCTTGCCGCTCCCCGTCACGCCGTGGAGCAGCACCACCTCGCCTGGCTTCGCGTCACGCAACGTGCCGATGGCGGCGATTTGTCGGGGCGTCGCCTCATGACGCGGGTCCGTCGAGCCCACCCGCGTCGCAAACGGATCGCGCTGGACCACGTCACGACGAATGGCGAGCAGTCCACGGTCGCTCAACGCCTTGAGCACCGCCGGCGTGAATGAGAGGCGATCGAGCAGCAGATCCACCGACACGCTTCCACCCAGTGACTCGACGAGCTCGTACAGTTCGCGCTGCTTGGGCGCACGCTTGAACGCTGCCTCACGCTCCACCAGCGACCCGAGCGTCTTCTTGATCTCCACGTGCCGCTCGGTCTTGGGCGCGGGGCTGGGCTTGGCCGCGCCGGTCAGTGCCGACGGCAATGCCGACCGCAGCACGACGCCCAGCGGTGCCGCGTAGTACTCCGCGATCCAGGCGCAGGTCCTGAGCAGCGACGCGTCAATCGCCGGCGCGTCGTCCGGCGCATCGAGCACAGCCTTGATTCGCACACCGGCCCGCGCCTCGGCCGGCCCCACCACGAAACCCATCGCGCGGCGCGCTCCCACGGGAACCACCACGCGACTTCCCACGGACACCCGCGCCACGAGCTCATCCGGGACCGCGTAGGTCAGTGGCGCCAGCGGCAGCGGGAGTGCGACGGACACGAGCATGGGGAGCTAGTGTCCGTTGCGCGCCAGCACCGCCATACGGTGCGACTCGCCACGCGTGTCCGCGGTGGCCAGGAAGCCGACCAGCGCGTCGGCCAGATCGTTGGCGCGCGCGTAGCGATCGGCCGGCGCTTTGATCAGGCACTTCATGACAATCTCGTTCATGGCCAGCGGGATGTCGGTGTTCACCTGGATCGCCGGCACCGGCGCCTCGTGCACCTGCTTGTAACCGACCGCGAATCCGTCCGGACCATCAAACGGCGGCGCGCCCACCAACGCCTCGTACATCAGGACGCCCAACGCGTACACGTCGCTGCGGCCGTCCACCAGCTTTCCCATCGCCTGCTCCGGCGACATGTAGTGCGGCGTGCCCATGGCGCGACCGCTGGCGGTGAGGCGCCCCTGGCTGCGCGCCTCCGCGATGCCGAAATCGGTCACGAGCGCATGGCCGTCCTCGTCGAACAGGATGTTGTCCGGCTTCACGTCGCGATGCACGATGCCGCGACGGTGCGCGTAGTCCAGCGCGCTGGCGGTCTGCGCCACGGCCGACGCCACTTCCACCGCGGGCTGCGGTCCATGTGCCACGCGTTCCGCCAGTGAACCACCGGCAATGAAAGGCATCACCGTAAAGACGACGCCGCCGTGCTCTCCCGCGTCGATGATCGGCACGATGTGCGGGTGTACCAGCTCCGACGCCGCACGTGCCTCGCGCCGGAATCGCTCCATCATCTCGGCGTCCTTGGCCAGGTGCGAGTGCAGCATCTTGAGGACCACCGGCTTGCCCAGTTGCGCATGCTCACCGAGGAACACGCTGGCCATTCCTCCACCGCCGATGCGACGACGCACGCGGTACCGCGCGCCGGTTGCCTGACGCAGCCGAGTGATGTCCTCGTCGGGTTTCTCCAACGGCCCGTCCGCGACATCCGGCAGTCCCGCGTGACATCGTGAGCAGCTTGGCGCTGACCGCCGATTCCAGGTCCCGCAATCTGGACAAAACACGGATCAGTCCGTGCGCCGCGGCAGCAAAGTCACGATCAGAACAGCCTCCGGAACCGCAGCCAGATGAGCAGCGCCGCGGACAGCCCCAGTTGGATCGCCAGCATGTACCAGAAGGCGCTCGGATCATTGGCCAACGGGATGTGCGCGAAATTCATGCCCCACATGCCGCTCACCACAACGAACGGGATGCTGATCGTCGCAATGACGGACAGTCCCTTGGTGATGTTGCCGAGCCGGTTGGACACCTGGGTCAGGTAGCTGTCCAGCGTGCTGCTCAACAACTCGCGATACGTCTCCAGCGAATCGTTGATGCGCAGCATGTGGTCGTACACGTCCCGGAAGTACACCTGCATCTCCGGTGCCAGCAGCGCAGTGGGCCGCATGGAGAGCACGTTGAACACTTCGCGCTGTGGCCCCAGGTGCCGACGCAACGATACGACCAGCCGCTTCACCTGGAAGATGTCGTGCAACGCCTCGCGGTCGAAGTCCTTGAAGACGCGCTGCTCCAGCCCGTCCACGAATTCGTCGATCGTGTCCAGCAGCGGGAAGTACGCGTCGATGGCGCCGTCCATGATCGCATGCATGACGCGATCGGCGCCGCGCTTGAGCACCTCCGGATGCCGCTCCACGCGCTCGGCCACCACGTCGAACGCCGTGGACTGTCCGCCATGAACCGTGACGACAAAGTTCGGGCCGAGGAAGAACGAGATATTGAACGTTTCCAGGTCGTAGGGATCGTCGGATTGCTCATCGAACCGGACGCCTCGTACGATCGCGAACAGGAACCCGGGATACTCGTCCACCTTCACACGGCTCGACGGATTCTGCGAGTCCTCGATGGCCAGCGGGTGGAATGCAAAGACGTTCTCCAACAGCGCATGGCACTGGCGGTCGGTTGCGCGGATGTCCAGCCACAGCTGGCCGGTGCGATTGCGGACCACGTCTGACAGCTCCGGCAGCTTGAGGTCGCGCCGGAGCTTCCCCTCTGGGTCCACGTAGTAGATCGCCGGCCCGCTGGAATCCGCGGGCGTCTTGGCGGGGGCCGTCATGTCCCGAAAGTAGCCATCTCCGAAAGCGCCCGCATGTGCGCAACGCACGCGTCGCCCACGCGCCGCGGGTCGTATCCACCTTCCAGCGCACTGACGATCCGTCCGCCGCACCACGCGTTGGCGCGGCCCACCAGTTCCGACGTCAGCAAAACGATGTCCGTCGACTCCAGCGTGAATCCGCCAAGCGGGTCTCCCGCCAGCGAATCGAATCCCGCCGAGATGAGCACGAGGTCAGGCGTGAAGCCCGCGGTCGCGGCGTCCACCGCGCGCAACAACGCGGTGGTGTAGACCTCCGGCGCTTGCCCAGCCGGCATCGGCACGTTCCAGACGTTCTCGTGCAGCCCGCGGTCGGAGGCCGGACCCGTTCCGGGATACCACGGCCATTGGTGCATCGACACGAAGTGGATGTCGCGCTCCGACTCAACCAGCGCCTGTGTCCCGTTGCCGTGATGCACGTCCCAGTCGACGATGAGGATGCGTTCCAGCCCATGACGCTTGCGCGCGTAGCGCGCCGCGATCGCCACGTTGCCGAACAGGCAGAACCCCATGGACCGATTACGCAACGCATGGTGACCCGGTGGCCGCACGCCGCAGAACGCCCGGCTCGCACGCCCGTCCATCGCCATGTCCACGGCGTTCAATAGGCACCCGGCCGCGGCCGTGGCCGCGTCCCACGAGCCTTCACTCGCCACCGTGTCAGCATCGAGTCGCCCGCCGCCGGCGACGGCGATATCACGTACCGACGCGACGTACGCGGCATCGTGGGCGAGCGTCAACTCATCCTCCGAGGCGTGACGGCCCTCGGCGTGAATCAGGGCACCGAACAGTTCCGGGGCGTCGCGCAGCGCGCGCGGAATGGCGCGCAGGCGTCCGACGTGCTCGGGGTGGCCCCACCCCGTATCGTGCCGGCCGCAGTCGGAGTGGGAAAGGAACGCGACGGGGCGCGTCAGCGAACCGGTCTGCGCCGACGGTAAGCGACCAGCAGGATCGATCCGTCCACGACGCCGGCATCGGACAACGACGCGCGCGCATCCAGCATCTCCCATCCGTGGAGCTTGAGCACGAAGTCGTCGTGATGATCGGTCTCGGGAAACAACTCCTTCACCACACGCTGCTTCACCTCGGACACGAGCGTGCTCGGCAGCGCCGCCACACGCACGGTCTCCCACAGATCCGCGGCCTCGACGCGAATCGTGATCGCATTCGGACCCGAGGCCACAAAAATCGGCGGACGTCCCGTCCGCAACTGCGCAACGAACGTCGCGCTCACTGGGCCACTGCCGGTAGCGTGGCCAGGAACCGAGCGACCTGCATGTCAAAGAGGTACGTGGACGCCGTGACGAAGGTGGCGCCGTCTTTCATTGTCGCCGCCACGACGATTTCCTCCCCGCCCTGTCCGCGGAACGTCACCCAATTCGGGCCTTCCTTGTCGAGGAACGCCGAGTAGAGTGGGTTGCGCTGCGAGAAGAACTGGCGGGCGCTCGTCAGTACATCCTGCGGCGACATGGACGTGGACTGTTCCTGAACGGTGCGTGCGGCGGCGGCCATGTGCGGGTGGGTTACGACTGGTAGATCAGTGGAAGGTCTACCACAAACGTAGAGCCTTTCCCGCTGGCTGACGACACGGTCACCTCACCGCCCAGCAGGCGCGCGAGCTGCCTGGCGAGCGCCAGCCCCAGGCCGGATCCACCGAACCGGCGCGTGGCGGAGCCGTCTTCCTGCCGGAACTCGTCGAAGACAAACTGCTGCGCTGCTTCCGAAATCCCGACGCCGGAATCGGTGATGCGGAACGCAAACCGGTCACCTTTGGCCTCCATCGCCACGCGCACGTCGCCCTGCTCCGTGAACTTGAAGGCGTTCGCGAGGATCGCGGTGAGCAGGCGCGTCACCTTGGCCTTGTCGCTGGTCATGAGCGCGATGGTGCCGAGGTTCTCGACGTTGAGCGCGACACCGGACTTGCGCGGGCCCGCCGCATTGAGCGCGTCCTTGAGTGTATCGCGCGGATCAAAGCTCGTGGACGTGACGGTGAGCTCGCTGCGTTTGAGCGCGGTGAGGTCCAGCAGGTCGCCAATCAGCCCCAGGAGCTTCTCGCTCGATGCCTTCACCGCGGACAGGGTCTCGCGCTGCTCCGTCGTCACCGGTCCCGCCGCTCCCTCTTCGATGAGCGAGAGGTAGCCCAGCACGGACGTGAGCGGTGTGCGCAGTTCGTGGGACACATTGGCGAGGAACTCGTCCTGCAGCCGGCGCGCCTCCACCACCGCCGCGTACTGCCGCTCGAGCTCCGTGTTGCTGGCACGCAGTTCGTCGATGAGCCGCGCCTTCTCGGCCGCCGCGGCCATCTGGTCCGCCACCACGCGCAGCAGGCCGCGCGCATCGGCGGTCATCACCGTGGACGCCGAGAAGTAGAAGGTCACCGCGCCGTGTACGCCGGTCGCGGTCTGCAGCGGCAGTGCAACCAGCGAGCGGAATCCCAGCTCCTTGGCTACGTCGCGCCAGTCTTCGAGCGCAGGATCTTCAAAGACATCGGGAACCTCTACCACCTTGCGAAGCGCGGCGGCTGAGCCGCTGGGACCTGAACCCATTCGGACCCGCATGTCGTCGAGGAACTTGGCGTACTTTCTGGGCCAATTGTGCGCCGCGGCGAGTCGCATGGTGTCACTGCCGTCCATGACGTAGACGCACGCCAGCGAGGCGCCGACGATCGGACTTACGTGCTGGAGCGCGAGCTCGTACACCTCGCCCGGATGATTCGCGGTGAGCAGCGCCTTGGCGATCTCGCGAACCGCCATCAACTCACGAAGTCCTGCGTCCTTCTCCGCCGTGGGGACGGCGCCGCCCCGCGGGGGTTCCGCGTGGCCCGGGCTGCTCGTGGCCGGGGCGACGGGTGGGTTGCTCATCGCTGGTGAGCCATTGTGCGGGGAATACTAGCGAGTCCCGCCACAAAGCCGGAGCGCGTCATCCCCGCCATCGCATCAGCCCAACAGTGACTCGATCTTGCGCACCAGCGGCGCGAACGACAGCGGCTTGCCCGAGACCCGCTCCGCGATTTCGTGCGCCAGTTCACGCTGCGCCTCCCCGAACAGCTGCTCCACCACCCACGGGCCGGCGCGCGGATTTCTCCACCAGTCCTCGTTGAAGCGCTCGGTCAGGGTCTCCGCAAGCAGCGACTGCTGCTGCCAGGCCCGCAGATAGCGCGCCGAGTAGTACCGCAGGTCCACGTCGACGAACGCATCCGCGCGCGAGTACTTGAACGAGGTCGCGCTGGTGAGCAGCTCGACGTACAGGTCCGGCAGCGAGTCCCATGAGACATCACCGCCATACAGGTGCGTTTCATAGATGAGCTTGGCGCAGTAGCGCCGCAGGAACTGCAGCTCTTCAAAGCCGGCCGCGCGCAGGAAGCGCGTGGCGTTCGCGTCGTCGAGTTCGGTGTACCGCGTGAGCCAGCCGCGTTGCTGCATCAAGTGGTCGAACAGCATGGCGTACGACTCGGTGACCGAATTATCGCCCAGCCACAGGCTCTCGAACGGCTGGTCGTCACGCATGTACGCGAAGTGCAGCGCGTGACCCAGTTCGTGCAGGAGCGTGTTCCAGTCCGTCTGGCCGCCGTGCGGACGCAGCACGAGGTACACCTCTTCGGGAACCCGGACCGGCGCGCAGAACGCGCGTGAGCGCTTCCCGGGACGATCGCCCGTATCGAGGCGGATCCGGCCATGCGCGGTGGGATCAATGCCCATCTCGCGCACCTGCCGATGCACCTGCGCTTCCATCTCCCCGCCCGGAAAGAACGCGTCGAACTCGCGGCCGCGCAGCAGCGCGATGGCGTCCGCCCGCGTGGCTTCGTCCGGCGAAATGCCCAGCACGCGCGGCACGAAATCGCGGTATGATTCGCGCCACATGTCCGCCGTATCCTTCAGAAACTGCTCGCACTGGGAACGCAGTTGCAACAACGGCACGCCGCTCAACAGTTCCCATCCGCTGTTGTAGTCGCTGGCCAGATCCAGTCGCTCCGTGATGTCGCGCTCGCGCTGGAGGTGCTCACGCTTGAGCGGCGCCAGCTCGGCTTCCACGAGCGTGGCTCGGGCGGCTTCGATCGCCAAACGCCGGGCGCGATCGTGGGTGTTCCCTATTTCGATGGACGCTTCCTCAAACTGGAGGCGTGAGCCGTCTGGCAGCGCGATCATCGCCGAGCTTTCCCATTCGATTTCACGCTCGTCCAGTGGCGCCAGCTCGCGAGCACTCTGCGCCTCGGCCTGCCACTCCAGCAACATCCGCGCGGAACGATGATCCGCGCTGTCCGGCTTGGTTCCCTTGAATCGCTCCAGAACCATGGCGAGCGATTCCGCGTCCATCACGTGCCGATAGCGCGCGTAGATCGGCTGGAGTTCAGCCGTCTCCTTCAGGCCCGACGCCGCCAGATAGTGCTCGCGCGAGATCTCTTCCATGAACCGCTGGCCGTCCGCGCGCAGCCGGTCCAGGCTGATCCCGCCGCTCGCGGCCACGGGCACGCTAGGCGGTAACGCGCGGAGCGATCCAGTCACCCACGCGATCCGCGGCGACGCGTTCCTGCTTGAGCGTGTCGCGATCGCGGATCGTCACCGTCTGATCCTGTGTGGTCTGACCGTCCACGGTGACGCAGAAGGGCGTGCCGACTTCGTCCTGACGGCGGTAGCGGCGTCCGATGGCGCCCGACTCGTCGTAGAAGACCGGGAACCGCTTGCGCAGCTCTGTCGTGAGCTTCTCGGCGAATTCCGGCATCCCGTCCTTCTTCACGAGCGGAAAGACGCCGGCCTTGATCGGCGCGATGGCAGCCGCGAGACCCAACACCGTGCGTCCCTCGTCCTCACCCTCGACAGTCTCCTCGCGGTAGCCGTTCACGAGCACAGCGAGCATGGCGCGATCCGCGCCGACGGAGGTCTCAATGATGAAGGGCAGATACCGCCGGTTCGTGACCTGATCGATGTACTCGAGCTTCTTGCCCGAAAACTGCTGATGGCGCGAGAGGTCAAAGTCGCCGCGATGGTGCACGCCTTCCACTTCCTGAAAGCCCAGCGTGCCGCCGAAGTCGAACTGGATGTCGAACGCCGCGCGCGCGTAGTGCGCCAGTTCTTCTTTCGAGTGCTGATGGAACTGCAAGCGGTCCGGTGACAACCCCAAAGCGCGATGCCACTCGAGTCGCTGCGCTTTCCAGTATTCGAACCACTCCATGTCCGTCGTCGCAGGCGCCGTCGCGGCCGGGTCGACGAAGAACTGCATCTCCATCTGCTCGAACTCGCGGGTCCGGAAAATGAAGTTGCCGGGTGTGATTTCGTTACGGAACGCCTTGCCGATCTGCGCGATGCCGAACGGCACCCGCTGCCGCGTGGACCCCTGCACGTTCAGGAAGTTCACGTAGATGCCCTGCGCGGTCTCCGGGCGCAGATAGACCACGGCCGCGCTGTCCTCCACGGGGCCCATGAACGTCTTGAACATCAGGTTGAACAGGCGTGGCTCGCTGAGCTTGCCTTTCGTGCCGCACGCGGGACACTGGCCGTCAGGGGTGCCCGGCGTGCCCTTGATCCTGGGATCGTCGGCGCGGAACCGCTTCTTGCAGTTGCCGCAGTCCACCAGCGGATCCGTGAAGTTGGCAACGTGCTCGCTGGCCTCCCACACGCGCGGATGCATCAGGATGGCGGCGTCGAGACCCTCGATGTCGTCGCGGGCACGCACCATCGCGTTCCACCAGCGGTCCTTGATGTTGCGCTTGAGTTCCACGCCCAGCGGGCCGTAGTCCCAGACGCTGCCCGTGCCGCCGTAAATCTCCGAGGACTGGAAGATGAAACCGCGCCGCTTGCACAGCGACACGAGTTTTTCGAGGACGTCTGGAGGCGACATTCGTTTGGCGCTGGTGACTGTAAAGCTACAGCCCTATGATTTGGTCTCGACGCGTCCCCACGGACACATACGTTATCGGCGCCTCACTCATTTCCTGCATCCGGTCGAGATACGCCCGCGCCGCCTTCGGCAGGTCCGCCAGCTTGCGCGCGTTGGAGGTGGACTGCTTCCATCCTTCCATCCACTCGTATTTTGGCACGACCTTCTCCAGCGCCGAGAGATCCGCGGGGAATTCGCGGTGCAACTCGCCGCCGTACTCGTAGCCGTCACACAGCGCGATGCGGTCGAACGTGTCGAGGACGTCCAGCTTGGTGACCGCGAGGTCTGTGAGGCCGTTGATGCGCGCCGCATAGCGTACCACCACCGCGTCGAACCAGCCGCAGCGTCGCGGGCGCCCGGTGGTCGCGCCAAACTCCTTGCCGATCTCGCGCGTCCTGGCCCCAAGGGCCTCGTCCATTTCGGTGGGGAGCGGACCGCCGCCGACACGCGTCGTGTACGCCTTCACCACGCCCAGCACGGCCTGAATGGCGGTGGGCGCGATGCCCGTGCCGATCGCGGCGCCGCCCGCGGTGGTGTTGCTCGACGTCACGAAGGGATACGTGCCGTGATCAACGTCCAGCAGCGAGCCCTGAGCCCCCTCCATCAGTACGGCTGCGCCGCTCTTCACGGCACGATGCACCGCGAGCCCGACGTCTTCCGCCAGCGGCAGAAGTCGCTTGGCCAGTGACGCCAGCAGCGTCAGCGTCTCGTCCACCGTGACGCGTTTCTGGCTGGCAAAGCGCGCCAGCTGGGCGTTGGCGTGATCGGTCCCCTGCGTCACCAGCTCCTTGAGCCGCTGAGGATGCCGCAGGTCCAGGACCCGAACACCGCGACGCGCGACCTTGTCCTCGTACGCCGGCCCGATACCGCGGCCTGTGGTGCCGATCGCCTTGCTCGCCGAACTCTCGCCGTCCACGAGCTTGTGATACGGCAGGACGAGGTGCGCCCGGTCGCTCACATACAGACGCCCTTCCACATCGATCCCGTTCTTGACCAGACCGTCGATCTCCTGGAACAGCGCATCGGGATCCAGCACCACGCCGTTCCCGATCGCGCAGCGCACGCCGGGGTGCAGGATGCCGCTGGGGATCTGGTGCAATACGAATGTCGAACTGCCCAGGTCCACCGTGTGCCCGGCGTTGGCGCCGCCCTGATACCGGACCACCCAGGCGGCTCGCTCCGCCAGCACGTCCACGAGTTTGCCCTTCCCCTCGTCGCCCCATTGGGCGCCGACTACGACGATGGTCCGGCGACGGTCGTCAAACACGCCCTGCCCCCCGGTAGTCCGCGATCATCCGCGAAATCAGCGTGATTGTAGTCAAAAAAAACCGCCCCAGGCGCGTTGCCCGGGGCGTTGACGAAACCTACGGCGGCGACTCGGCCTGTCAACCGATGGCCGCGGCCACCACCCAGGCCGCAATGACCATTCCCAGGCCCACCTTGAGGGCCGCTGCCACGACGCGGCCTACCACAGCCCCGGTAGCCGCCCTCGTCGACGCTTCGGCGCCGCTGCCGCGCGTAAGTTCCGCCACCAGCGCACCGACGAACGCGCCGAGGAAACCGCCGACGACCGGACCCACGATTGGGACCGGAACGCCGACGAAGACACCCACCAACCCGCCGATGATGGCGCCCCAACTCGATCGCTCCGACCCGCCGTACTTCTTCGTGTAGCGCCCCGCCAACGTGAACTCGAGCACCTCGGCCACGACCGCGATCACCAGAATGGCCACGAGCGTCACCCAACCGATGCTCTGCGCCACCAGGAACGAATACGCGACCGCCGCGGCCACCATGATCCACGTGCCCGGCAAGCCGAGCGGAATCAGGAACAGCGCTATGCACAGGACCGCAACGAGCAAGATGACCGACATCTAGGAACGTCCTCCGAGCAGGTTGCGTGCGGCCGCGGCAATGAAGTCCGCGGTCGGCCCGATGCCGTCGCCACGCAGTCGGCTCAGGTCGTCGCGGCGTGAGTGCACGCGCAGGAATGATCCAACGCCGCCGCGACTGACGGTGACCGATTCCAATCCGGCATCGGCAAAAGCGACGGCGTCCGTCAACACTCCGGGAAAGTGCGCCCGGATCGAGGGGATCTCGCCAGGCACCGCCGTCAGGCTGCGCCGCAGCCGCGCGGACACGGCGCCCGAGCGCATGACCGAGATATCGCCGGTGTCATCCACGCCATCGCAGTTGAGCACCGCGGCGTTCGTGCGGCCCACGCTCCACGACCGCGCGCCGGCCAATCCGAGTTCCTCGGCGTCGGTGATCAACACGCCGATACCGCGCTCGTTCTGCAAACGGCGAGCGACTTCAATGATCGTCGCGACGCCGGAGGCATTGTCCAGGGCGCCGGGTGATTGGGTTCCCACCATGCTCAGTCCTACGGGAATCGCGCCCACGAGTGTCACCACGCCCACGAACTCCCAGTAGAACTCCGGCACCAATGCACCGGTCGCCTGCGCGAACGCGAGCACCGTCGCCGCCAGTATGCCTGACGCCTCCAGCACCACTCCAGCGCTCCGAACAAGCGTGGGCACCGGCTGGGACTTGGAATCCACGTGCGCACAGAGCCAGACGCCAGGCCTGTCACCGCCCTTCACCGCTTCGAGATTCACGCCCTGCCCGCGTAGCAGCGGCAGCGTCAACACCCCGTGGCGTGTGACCCAGCGGGCAGTGGCGACCATCACCGCAATACCGGCAACCAACACCACCGCCGGCGCGATGCGCTGTCCGCTGACCGCCCACAGCCCGGAGAAACCGACCAGCACCGCGCCGGCGGCGCCGAACAGCGGCGTGGCGAAGCGACCCGGAAACGACGAGTACGTGAACCGACGCTCCGTCACGACGAAGCCAAGGTTCCGCAACTCCCGCGCGCATCGCTCGCGCGCCACGGCGATGGCGTGGCTGCCCGTGGGCCGCGGTGCGGCCGCTAGCTCCTGAAGCAGGCCGTCAGGCGGCGACCTGAAGCTCCGCGTCGCGCAGCATCTGACGCACGCGATCGATGTCGGCTTGGCTCACAGGCATCAGCGGCGAACGCGGCATGCCGCCCTTGAGGCCCACGATGTCTTCCGCCGCCTTCACGCCGGCATTGCCCAGTTCCGCGACGATGACTTTGGCCAACGGCGTGAGGCGCGCTTGCAGCGCATCAGCCGTCGCCTGGTCCTTCCGTGCCACCGCATCCCACACCGCGCGCGACAGCGTTGGCGCAAACAGCGAGACGGCCAGGATTCCGGCGCGCGCACCCAATTGCAGCGCCGTGCCCCACAACTGCCCACTGCCCGTGATGACCGTGAACGAATCGCTCTGCGCCGACAGGTATTCGGCGAGCGAGTCCTTGTCGCCGGAGCTGTCCTTGATGCCGATGATGTTTTGGTGCTTCGCCAGTTCCTGCACCAGTGCCTTGGACAACCGGAAGTGCATGTACTTGGGAATGTTGTACAGAATCACCGGCACCGGGCTCCCGTCCGCGACCTGCAGGTAGTGCCCTCGCAGCGCGTCCTCGGTCATCTGGCTGCCGAAGTAGTGCGGCGCCACCACCAGCACTGCGTCCACGCCACGCTCGGCGGCGCCATCCGCGTACTTGAGCGTCGTGCGTGTGGACTCGGCGCCGATGCCGGCGATGAGCATCCGGTCTCCCGCGACCTGCGGCCGCGCCCACTGCACCAGGTTCTCGCGCTCGATCGCGTCGAGCAGCGCCGCCTCTCCGGTGGAACCACACACCACCAGCCCGTTCAGACCCGCCTGCAAGTGCGCGCGGCAGTTCGACTCGAATGCGGCGCGATCCAGCTCGCCGTCCCTGCCGAACGGCGTCGTCATGGGGGCGAAGATGCCCTTGAGTGAGCCGCTCATTGCGTGATGAAGTCCAGTCCGGAGGATGGCGTCCCGGCCGCCGGCGCCGGGGCCGCCGCAACGGTCTCGGTCCCTTCGGGAGCGTCGTGCTCGATGATGTTCGCCGCTGCCTCGCCTCCAAACATGCGCAGCTTGAGCTCGAAGTCGGCTGGCTTGGTCGCCGCCGCCATCGCTGAATGGAACGAGATCTGCTTCGAGATGACCAAATCGGTGAGCGCCTGATCGAACGACTGCATGCCGTACTGCGCCTTGTTCTCCTCCATGTAGTCCTTGATCTCGCTGATCCGGCCCCCGTCGATGATCATGTCTTTGGTCGCGGGCGTGTTGAGCAGCACCTCGGCGGCCACCGCGCGTCCCGTCCCGTCCACCCGCTTGATCAGTCGTTGCGATATCACGGAGTGCAGCGACTCGCCCAGCCGGATTCGCACCACCGCCTGCTCGGCGGGCGCGAACATCGCCACAACGCGGTTGATCGTCGACAACGCATCGGCCGTGTGCAGCGTCGAAATCAGCAAGTGGCCCGTCTCGGCCGCCTTCATCGCCGTGTCGATCGTCTCGGCGTCGCGCATCTCACCGATCATGATGACGTCGGGGTCCTGACGCAGCGCCGACTTGAGCCCTTGCTTGAAGTCGGACGTGTCGGATCCGATCTCACGCTGCGTGATCGCGCAATTGATGTCCTTGTGCAGGAACTCGATCGGATTCTCGAGCGTGAGGATGTGGCGATTGCTGTTCTTGTTCATGAAGTTGATCATCGCCGCCATCGTGCTCGACTTGCCCGAACCCGTCACGCCGGTCACGAGGATCATCCCGCGCTCGGCCGACGCAATCTTCCCCATGATACTGGGCAGCTGCAGCTTCTCGAACGTCGGAACCTCGAGCGGGATGACGCGCATCACGATCATGAACGATCCGCGCTGCCGCATGATGTTCACGCGGAATCGCCCAATGCCCTCCGCGAACCACGAGCAATCGTAGTCCTGCAACTTGTCGATCTTCGCCTTGTCTTCCTCGACGCTCATGAGGTGCAGGGCGATGGTCCTGGTCTGGTCGGGGGTCAGCGCCTGCTTGGTGAGCGGAATGAGCTTGCCATGAATGCGCGCCCGAAACGCGTCACCCGCTTTGATGTGGAGGTCGGACGCGCCGCGGTCGACCGCTGCCTTGATGATCTGATTCATGAGTCAGTATCCAGCCTGCTTGTCCACGAGGTTTCGCAATGCCGCGCCACGATGGTAGCGCTGCCAATTGTCACAGAATAGTTCAAGCGCCCGCGGCCAGAAACGGCCCGGCGAGACCGGCGAGATGTGGGGCGAGACGACGACGTTTCGAAGGTGCCACAGCGGACTGTCCGACGCCAGAGGTTCGTGCGCGAAAACGTCGAGCACCGCGCCACGCAGGTGACCCGACGCCAACACGTCCGCCAGCGCGCGCTCGTCCACCAGTGCCCCGCGCGACACGTTCACCAGTATCGACCCGCGCTTCAGGTGCTTGAGACGTTTGGCATCGAACAGGCCGCTACTCGCTGCCGTGAGTGGCGCCGCAAGGACCACCACGTCCGCCGTCCCAAGGTGATCGTCGATGGCGTCCACACCGAACACGGCCTCAAATCCACTCGGCACCGGTTGATCGGGATGGCGTCGCACACCCACGCAATGCGCCCCCAGCGCTGAGAGTCGCGACGCCACCTGCCCACCGATGCCGCGCGTGCCCACGATGAGGACCTTCGCGCCGTCCACTTCGCGCACCGGCGAATCGTCCGCGACGAAGAACGCCTTGTCCCACTTGGCCTCCCGCTGCTGGGAAACCACGACATCCAGGCCGCGGATGAAATGCAGGATGCCCGCCACGACGTACTCCGCGATCGGAATGCCGTGAACGCCAGCCGAGTTCGAAAACAGCACCGGGCTCTGCATCATTTCGGCGTACAGCGAGTTCCCCACGCCCGCTGCCGCGGAGTGCACCCACTTGAGCTTGGGCGCCGCCAGAAACAGCGGACGCGGGATGCCGAATCCGAAGTACACCTCGGCCTCCGCCATGGCGCCCGTGGCCTCGGCGCTGGGTTCGCGCGGCCCGTCGCCGTCGGAACTCGTGAGTGCCCGAACCACATGCACGCGCCATCCCGTGGGCGTCGCGTCGAGAATCGTGCGCTCCCCCTCCGCCGTCAGCGCCCAGTTCTTCGAGCGCGCCGCCAGATCCGCCACCAGCACCCGCGCGGAGCTAGCCAACGTGCACGCCGAAGATGTCCTTTTGCGCCAGCAACTTCTCGGTCACGATGTCGAACTGCCGTGCCGGCCCGGCCAGCTTTAGTTCGAAGACCCGGTCTTCCAGGTGATCGAACGTCCGCGATTCGATGATCCTTACGCCGCTGGCACCCAATACGGCTTCAAGGTCGCTGATAGGATACTGCAGCTTGGTGCGCACCGTGCAGCTCAACACGCGCCGGGCTCGCCGCAGTTTGTGCTCCAGGCTGCCGAGGCCCGCCAGCACGACTGCGACCAGCACGCCCGCGCCGGCAGCTTCGAGGTAGAGGCCAGCGCCCACCGTGACGCCAATTGCGGCCACCACCCAGATCGTTGCCGCGGACGTCAATCCCGTCACGGTGCCGCGCGCCTGCATGATGGTGCCCGCGCCGATGAAGCCGATGCCGGACACGATTTGTGCCGCAAGGCGCGACGGATCGCCGACCATCGTGCCCGGAAGCCGGCCGCGCGTGATCTCGATCGAGACGTCCGTCAGCAGCGCGGCGCCAACGCAGATCAGGATGTTCGTGCGCAGGCCCGCTGGCTTGCCGGCAATCTCCCGCTCCAGGCCCACGGCGCCGCCAAGCAGGACCGCAAGCATGAGCTTGAGCAGGAGGTCGAGCCGCAGCCCCTCCACCAGCGTGGACCAGTCGGGTAGTCCACCCACGATCGCCGTCAGGAGAAAACCGCTCACGGGTCGAGTCCCATTCTGGCGCGCACGGTCTTCATCGTCTCACCGGCGGTTATCGCGCAAGTGGCGGTTCCCGCCGACAAGGCGTCATCCACGATCTTCGGCTTCGCCTTCAATTCGGCGGCCCGCTCACGGATCGGCGTCAGCTCGAGCTCGATGTTTTCGTGCAGCACTTTCTTGCAGTCAATGCAGCCCCACCCTGCCGAGTTGCATTGCGTCGCGACGTGGTCCACGGTGGTCTGCGGACTGAACGCCTTGTGCAGGTGATAGATGTTGCAGACTTCCGGCGTTCCGGGATCGGTCTTCTTCACACGCTTGGGATCGGTGACTGCGGGCCGCAGCTTCTCCCAGACTTGTTCCTTGGTCTCCAGAAGTCCGATCGTGTTCCCCATGGACTTGGACATCTTGGCTTGGCCGTCCAAGCCCATGATGCGGCGCGTGGGCGTCAGCAGCGCCTGAGGTTCCGGAAAGAAATCGTCGCCGCCACCGAAAGCCGCATTCCAGCGGCGGGCGATGACGCGCGACAGCTCCAAATGCTGCACCTGGTCTTCGCCCACCGGCACAAGGTCCGCACGATACAACAGGATGTCGGCGGCTTGCAGGACCGGATAGGTGAGCAGGCCAGTGCTCACGCTCTCCTGGCGCTGTGACTTCTCCTTGAACTGCGTCTGCCGCTCGAGCTCGCCCAGTGGCGCAACTGTGTTGAAGAGCCACGTCAGCTCGGTATGTTCCTGCACTGTTGACTGCACGAACAGCGTGGCCACGTTGGGGTCGATGCCCGAAGCCAACAGGCCGATGGCCATGTCCCGGCGCCGCACCCGCAGCTGTACCGGCTCGTACGGAAGCGTGATGGCATGCAAGTCCACAATGCAAAAGATCGACGGGTATTTGTGCTGCAGGGCCACCCAGTTCTTCACCGCGCCGAGGTAGTTGCCGATATGCAGTTCGCCCGACGGCTGGATGCCACTGAAAATGCGGGACATTGGGTGAAGGTAGGGACGGGCAAAATGCGGGGCAACCGAGCGTGAGCGAATCGTCAGCCGACCGCCGCGTCCTTCTTGCCACGTGCGTGGCCGCTGCCGTCCGAGCGGCCGACGTCATTCGCGCCGGCTCCGCGCGCCTTGGCGATGTGCGCTGGGAGCAAAAGGGCCCGTCCGACTTCGTCAGTCAGGTGGATCGGGACGCGGAGGCCGCCCTGTGTGCGGTGATCCTCGAGCGGCACCCCGACGCGGGCATCATGGCCGAGGAAGGATCGCCGAAAGCGGATAGCCGGCAGCTGTTGTTTGTGGCCGACCCGCTGGACGGCACCACGAACTTCCTGCACGGTTTTCCGTGGTACGCGGTGTCAATTGGAGCCCTGGTGGACGGCCGCCAGGAAGCCGCCGCCATCATCAATGTCCCCACTGGCGACCTCTACACCGCCGTCCTCAATGGCGGTGCGCGCCGCGCCGGCCAGGCGATCCGGGTGTCGTCGATCACCGACCCGACGCGCGCCCTTATCGGCACCGGATTCCCCTTCAAGCACCGTGAGGGCATCAGACCATATATGGATGTGCTGCCCCGCCTCATGGAAGGCACCGCAGGCCTCCGTCGGGCCGGTTCGGCGGCCCTGGACCTCTGCGATGTGGCCTGCGGCCGCTTCGACGCGTTCTGGGAGCACCGGCTGGCGCCTTGGGACGTGGCCGCCGGAATCCTTATCATTCGCGAGGCCGGAGGCGTGGTGACCGACTTCAAGGGGAACCCGGCGCCGGTCGCGCACGGCCCGATCGTCGCTGGCAATCCGACGATGCATGCTTGGCTCCTCGCGCAGTTGCGGCCGGCGGAAGGCGACTAGGCCTGTTCCCGCGACGGGCGTCCGCATCGATGTCGTGTGATCGTTTCGATGGCCGCACTCCTGCGTCGGTCGTAGATTGCGGCGTGCCACCCACCACGACAACGCCGTCGAGCGCCTGAGTGTCCGCTGATCTGCTGATGAAACTCGTCGAGTGCGTTCCGAACTTCTCCGAAGGCCGGCGACCGGAGGTCGTCGCCAAGATCCGCGACGCCATCGCTGCGGTGAAAGGCACGCACATGCTGGACGTCTCGTCCGACGAGTCGCACAACCGCACCGTCGTCACGTTCGTCGTCACCGTCGACGCGGCCGTTGACGCGGCATTCGCCGGAATCAAGGCAGCGCGCGAACTCATCGACCTCACGAAGCATCAGGGCGAACACCCGCGCATGGGCGCCACGGATGTCGTGCCGTTCATCCCGCTGGAAGGCGCCACGATGGAGGACTGCATCGCGCTGGCGAGAACGCTTGGCGAACGGGTCGGCAAGGAACTCGAGATCCCGGTCTTCCTGTACGAGCGCGCCGCTTCTCGCCCGGACCGTGAAAACCTCGCCGACGTTCGCCGCGGCGAGTTCGAGGGCCTGCGCGACGAGATCGGCAAGAACCCCAATCGCGCGCCGGACTTCGGCCCCAACCACGTGCACAAGACCGCGGGCGCCACCGCCATCGGCGCGCGACCCTTCCTCGTAGCGTACAACGTCTACCTCGGCGATAAGGCCAACGTGCCCGTCGCCAAGGAAGTCGCCAAGGCCGTCCGCGGCTCGTCCGGCGGACTCCGGTATGTGAAGGGCCTTGGCCTCGAGGTGGACGGCCAGGCACAGGTGTCGATGAACCTGGTGGACACCGAAAAGACACAGCTCCACCGCGCCTATGACGTGGTGAAGATGGAAGCCGAAGCGCGTGGCGTGTCCCCCACTTGGAGCGAGATTGTCGGACTCGTACCAGAGCGCGCGCTGTTCGACACGGCCGCCCGACACCTGCAACTGCGCGATTTCACGCCGGACATCGTTCTCGACCGCCGCGTCCGGGCCGCCGTGTCCGGCGGCGAGTCGTTGTCCGGGTTCGTTGCCTCCATCGCATCATCGGCGCCAACGCCGGGCGGCGGCAGCGTTTCGGCGCACGCCGGCGCGCTCGCCGCCGCGCTGGCGCAGATGGTGGCCGGACTCACCGTGGGCCGCAAGAAATACGCGGCCGTCGAGGGCGAAATGAAGGACGTCGCGCTCAAGGCCGCCGCCCTCGTGAACGAGTTATCCGCGCTTGTTGCCAGAGACGCCGCCGCCTACACCGCGGTGACCACGGCCTATAAGCTCCCCGGCGAGACGCCGGTGGACATCGAGAAGCGCAAGGCCGCCATCGACGCGGCGCTCCTCGGCGCGGCCGACGTGCCCCTCGAGACAGCGCGTGCGTGCGTGCAGGTGCTCCACCTCGCGACCATCGCAGCCTCCAAGGGCAACACCAATGCCGTGTCCGACGCCGGCGTTTCCGCCCTCCTCGCCGAAGCCGCGTGCCGCGGCGCGGTCTACAACGTGCGCATCAACGTCAGCGCGCTGGACGACAAATCAAAAGGCGCCCGACTCGTGGAAGAGTGCGGACGCCTTTTGACTCAGGCCGCCGAACGGTGCAAGACCGTTACGGTACTAGTGGAGATGGCGATCTCGTAGCGTCAATCACGGCGTTGAAGAAGAACTTGAACGTGCCGTGCGGCTGGCCGCGGAACAGCACCTCCGGGCCAAACAAGTACAGCGTACCCTTGCCCACCTTGGCCGTCGCCATCGCGACGCCCCCCTCCAGATAGTCCTGGCCCCAACCCCAGCCGCTGCGCAGCGGCATCGAGGAGTCGAACCAGGCAATCGGCTTCACTCCCTTGAGTTGAGCGTTCGGGTTCAGTGTGAAGACAGGGCTGTTGTCGTAGAACACATCCACGTGGCCCTTGGAGCCGGCGGCGACATCCGCGGTGGAATCCACGGCAACGCGCAGCACGGAGCCCGGCACGTAGAACTTGTCGCCCGGCAGCGCGCGCTCCCCACCCGAGGGCGTGCGCTCCACCAGCGCGTTCGACAGCGGCAGATCGAGCGAATAGGCCAGCTGCGTGGAACTGCCGATGGTGATGATCTGGCCGCCGTCCTCGAGGAATCTCTTGAGGGCCGGCACAGTCTGGTCCGCCGTGGGGCGGCCCACCATGTAGCGGTACTCCTCCGGCGGCGGGCGCTGCTGTCCGCCGCCGCCACCACCGAACCCGCCGCCACCGCGCAAGTTGATCGCGCCGTCGACAAACACCAGCACGTCATACTTGGCCCGCAGGTTGCCCGAGTCGAGCTGCGTCGTGTACACGACGCTGAACGGGAATTCGTACTGCTCGAACAGCCAGCGCGTCCAACCCGACGGCATCGAGCCGCCGTACACGTCCCACAGGCCGATGCGTGGCGCCTTGACAGGCGCCGCGGCCGCCGGCCGCGATGACGTGCCTTCCACCTGCACGCCCAAGCTCTTGGCGGCCGCGTCCATGGTCGACGCCGCCGAACCGCCGGCTACGTAGAAGCTGCCGGCCGGATAGGTCTTGCCGTTCGCGGACATCGGCGCGGTCAGGCGGCTCACCGACGCGCCACCCTTCAACGCGCGGTTCACTGCCACGAACGCGTCGTTCTGCGACGGCGTGAGAAGGTAACCTGTAGCGCCGCTCGCCGACGCCACGGCCGCCGGCATCGGAGACGCCAACCCGGTGATGCGTTCGCACGTACAGGTGTAGCCGTCGAGAATCCGATCGAACTCCACGCCCATCGTGTACGCCAGGGTGTACCCCGCCGCGTCGTACGGACGCCTCGGCGGGCCGCCCGGATAGGCAAAATCATTCGGATGATCCTGCGGTTCGAACATGTCGAGCACATGTGGCCGGAACGCCTGCGCCGACGGTACGACGTACGAGCCCGCCGGGTACGTCTTGCCGCCGATCGCGAACTCGCGCGTGGCACGCTCGACGATCACACCAGCATGGCGAAGCGTGTTGATGAACTTGGTCGCGGTCGGGAAATCTGGCTGCATCGATGAGAGGACGTACGCCCGCGCGTCGCGCCGGGCCGGATCCTTCATGACCTTGTCGTAGAGCGTCGGATCAACTCCCCCGCCGCCACCGCCACCGCCACCGCCACCGAAGCCGCCACCGAAGCCGCCACCGGCGGCACCCTCACCGGCGCCTCCGGCAGGCGCGGCCGGCGGTGTCAGGCTGCTGATGCCGACACCGGCGGGCGCCGGCACGGCTGGCCGGTTAGGACGAGGAATCGCCGCCGTCAGGCGATCGATGTCTTCGCCCGAAATGGTCCAGTGATCGCGCTTGCCACGCTCGATGGAGTTCGTCCCCATCCGCCAGAAGTTGAACAGCAGCGTCTCGCGATACCGCGACGCGTAGTCCAGAATCGCATAGTTCGCGGTGACGGAGTACTCGATGGACTGACGGAAGTGCCATTCCTGCGGCGCGATCGGAGACGGCAGATCACCGCGCGGCAGCTGGTTGTTGGGCACGAGCGGAATGCGCATCGGCGTCGGATTGCCGATGGTCTCGGTGAGGATGCCGATCATGTTGTGGAAATACGTGGTCGTACGCAGGCCGCCGTTGAACCACGTCGAGTAGGATGCGCCCGACCGCGTTGTCACGCCGGGTTTGCCTTCCGCAATCATCCGGGAATGGACCGCCGCGCCGACCGCGTCGAGGCTGGTCACGACGAGTGGGTCAAAGTTGTAGTTGAACGGGTCGCGGAACGGCGCTGCAAACATCACCGTGCCGGCCGGGCCGGTCTGGTGGTGGTTATACAGGATCTGCGGCAGCCACTCCCAGTACAACACATGGTTCTCGTTTTGCGTCTCGATCTGCGCCGACATGTAGTAGTCGCGATTGTTGTCGTGACCGATGTACTTCTGGTAGAGACGCGGGATCTGCGTGTTACGGCGCAGCGAGTCCTTCTCCTGCATGTACCAATTGGACACGAGCTGCATGCCGTCCGGATTGACATGCACCAGCAGGATGATGTCGTCGTTCAGAATCCGCGTCGTCTCGTCGTCGGTCTTGCTCACGAGGCGGTACGACGTCTCGATGAGCTGGTGCGCACCCAGGACTTCGGTTGCGTGCAGACCGCCGTCGATCCATACCACTGCCTTACCCTCCTTGGCCATCGCGCGCGCGTCGGCCTCGGTCACACCTTCGGCGTAGCCGAGCTTCCTGGAGATGTCCTTGTAGCGATCCAGCCTCCTGAAGTTCTCCGGCGATGTGACGATCGCCATGTACTGCGGACGGCCTTCGGCGGTCTTGCCAATCTCGACCATGCGCATCCGGTCGGATTCGGCGTCGATCTTCTTCCAGTACGCGACGAACTGATCGTAGTTCGCCAGGAAGTAGTCATCGCCGATGTTGTGCCCGAAGAACTGCTTGGGGCTGGTGACCTTCCCCTGGGCCTGCGCCAGGCTCGCGACGAAGAGGAGAGGAAGAACGAGCAGATGCCGGAAACGCTGCATGGGAATCCTTCAAGTGGAGATCCGTGACGAATCACGGGTCACGAGTCACGAGTCAGTACCTTCGGTCCTGCGTCGGTCACAGCCACCGTGTGTTCGAAGTGGGCAGACCGGCTGCCGTCCGCCGTCACGATGGTCCAGCGGTCACCTAGAGTACGCGTGCCGGGGGCACCGACGTTGACCATCGGCTCGATGGCGACCGTCAGGCCCGGCACCAGCTTTTCCCTGCGCTTCGGCTTGCCGTAGTTCGGTACCTGCGGCTCTTCATGGAACTCGACGCCGATCCCGTGGCCCACCAGGTCCCGCACCACGCTGAAGCCGGCGTCCTCGACGACCGCCTGGACGGCGGCACCGATGTCTCCGATATGGTTGCCCGGCTTCGCGGCCGCAATCCCGGCCTGAAGCGACGCCTGCGTCACCGCGAGCAACCGTTCGGTCTCCGGGTCCACCTTGCCCACGGGCACGGTGATGGCCGAGTCGGTGAAGAATCCCTTGTACCCAACGCCGGCGTCGATCGAGATGATGTCGCCTTCCTTGAGGATCCGCCGTTTGGACGGGATCCCATGGACGATCTCCTCGTTGATCGACGTGCAGATGCTGCCCGGAAAGCCGTACAGGCCCTTGAACGCCGGCGTGGCGCCCTGATGGCTTCGAATGAAGGTGTCGGCAATCGCATCCAGATCCGCGGTGGACATGCCGGCCTTCACGCTATCGCGGAGCTTGGCCAGCGTCTGGCCCAGAATTCGCCCACCCTCGGCCATCAACTCGAGCTCACGATCGGATTTCAGCTGAATCACGGGTGCAGCAGCGGTCAACGGCCCAGGGCCTTGAGCGTACGAGCGGCGATGTCGGCTACGTCTCCCACCGCGGTCACCGTCACGACGCGCGGTCCGTGCTGCTGGTACCACGCCAGCACCGGCGCGGTCTGCTTCTCGTAGACGGACAGGCGGTTGCGAACGGCGTCCGGCTCGTCGTCCTTGCGACGGATGAGCGCGCCGCCGCACTTGGCGCATGGCGTGCCCGGCTCGCGGCCAGTGTACGGCGTCTGGCAGCTCTCGCAGACGGTGCGCCCGGAGAGTCGTCCCACGATCTCGTCGTTGTCGATGTCGAACTGGACCACCGCGTCCAGGGAGCGTTGCATTGCCACCAGGACCTTCGCCAGACCCTCGGCTTGCGGTACCGTACGGATCACGCCGTCAAGAATCACACCGCGGCTGTACTCCGGCTTGGCCAAGGCCTCCCCCACGATCCCGAGGATGACGTCATCGGGCACCAAGTCGCCCTTGTCCATGAACGCCTTGGCCTTGAGACCAAGCGTAGTCCCATCCTTCTGCGCCTGACGGAGGACGTCGCCGGTGGCCAGCGTTCGTACGCCCAGCGCTTCAGCCAGGCGCGGCGCCTGCGTGCCTTTGCCCGCGCCCGGTTTCCCGAAGAGGAGGAGGTTCATTTGAGAGAGGAGAGAAGGGAGAGAGGAGCGAGGAGGGCTCCTCTCTCCTCTCTCTTCTCTCCTCTCTCTCAGAATCCGCCTGTAGGCGAGCGGCCGCGGAACTTGATCCGGCCCTTCTTCATGAAGCCGTCGTACTTCCGCAGCAGCAGGTGTTGCTGGATCTGCTGCAGCGAGTCGAGCGCCACACCCACGACGATGAGCAGCGACGTGCCACCGAACGTGAACGGCACGTTCACCAGCGTCGTCAACCACATCGGCAGCAGCGCGATGAGCGTCAGGAAGATCGCGCCGGGCAGCGTCACTTTGGACACGACGTCGTCGATGTACTCGGCCGTCTTGGATCCCGGCTTCACGCCCGGAATGAACCCACCCTGCTTCTTCAGGTTCTCGGCCAGGTCCACGGGATTGAAGATGATGGACGTGTAGAAGTACGTGAAGAACAGGATCAGGACCGCGGACAGGATGTAGTACAGCGTCGATCCGGGGTTGAAATAGTCCGCGAAATCGCGGACGCGGGTATCACCCCAGAACTGCGCGATGGCGCCCGGCACCACGATCACCGACTGGGCAAACACGATGGGCATGACCCCGGCCGAGTTCACGCGCAGCGGAATGAAGCTGCGTGACCCTTCCCGCATCCGGCCGCGGGCCAGCGTGCGTTGCGGGATCTGAATCGGCACCTTGCGCACGGCCATCGTCACCGCAACAACGCCCGCGACCACGCCCACCATGATGGCGGTCAGCACCAACAGTGAGAACGCGCCCAGCGCCCCGGTGCTCACGAACTTGAACGTGTTGATGATCTCGGGCCAGATCCGCTCCACGATCGAGAAGAAGATCATCAGGCTGGCGCCGTTGCCGATGCCGCGCTCCGTGATCTGCTCGCCGAGCCACATGACGAACACCGCGCCCGCGGTCAGGAAGAACGCCATCTGCACCTGGAACGCGAATCCCGGCTCTGCCACCACACCGGGGATTCCCTGTGTGAAGAGCGAGAAGCCCCAGGCCTGCACCCAAGCCAGGCCCACCGTGCCGTACCGGGTCCACTGGTTCAGTCGTTTCCGGCCGTCCTCATCCTTTTGCATCTTCTCGACCTGCGGCAGCACCGCGCCCGCAATCTGCACGAAGATGCTCGACGAGATGTACGGCATGATGCCGAGCGCGAAGATGGTCGCGCGACTCAGGCCACCGCCAGTGAACAAATCATACAGGCCAAGAAGCCCGCCGCTCGCCTGATTCTTGAAGAAATCAAGAAGAGCGAGAGAATCAACGCCCGGCGACGTGACGTGCGCGCCGACGCGATACACCACCAGACACAGCAGCGTGAAGAGGATCTTCTCCTTCAGCTCCGGCGTCTTGAAGATGTTCTGGACTGCTTGTGCCGCGTTGCTGTCAGCCATTGTTGGGTTCGACCTTGCCGCCTGCCTTCTCGATCTTCGCCTTGGCGCCTGCGCTCACCTTGATGCCCTTCACCACCACGGCACGGCCGGGCTCCCCGTTGGACAACAACTTGGCGGGACCCTTGTTGGCGTTGATCAAACCGGCCGCGACCAACGACTCGCGCGTGATCTCCGTGCCAGCCGGAACCTTGGACAATTCCGTGAGCGAAACGGCCTGATTCTCCTCCCGGAACGGAGGCGTGAAGCCCCGCTTCGGCAGGCGCCGCGTCAACGGCATCTGGCCACCTTCGAAGTGCGGCTTGCCGCCACCCGGACCGCCGTGGCCCGAGCGCGCCATGGCGCCCTTGTGACCCTTACCCGACGTCTTGCCGGTACCCGAACCCGGACCGCGACCGATACGCTTGCGGTTCCGGTGCGAGCCCGGCGGCGGCACCAGATTGTTCAGGCCGATGCGCTCGGGCGCCGTGGCCGCGGATTTCTTCTTCGTCGCCATCTTACTTGCCCTCGACCGGCATCACGTCGATCATGTGACGCACCTGTTGAATCTGGCCGCGCAGCCCCGGCGTGATCTCTTGAACGACCACATCCTGATGGTGCTTGAGCCCCATCGCGCGCAGCGTGGCGCGGTGACGGGCCGGATGGCCAATCCCGCTCCGGATCTGCTTGATGCGAACCTTGCCCTTCTTCGGCAACGCGAACACGGGCGCCTTCTTCGGGCCCTTGGACGGATGCCAAACGAATGTACGCGGCATTTACACCGCCTCCTTGCTCTTGGCGCGCGACCGGTACTGAATCGACGACACCTCGACGCCGCGCTCGCGCGCGATCTGCTCCACCGTCGTCAACTGCTTCAGGCCGTCCAGCGCCGCCAACACCATATTGTGCGGATTCGTGGAGCCCAGGCTCTTCGTGAGAATGTCCGTGATGCCCACACATTCCATGATGGCGCGCACGGCACCGCCGGCAATCACGCCGGCACCCGGCGCCGCAGGCTTCATCAGTACGCGACCCGCGCCATGATGACCCACCACTTCGTGCGGAATCGTGTTGCCGGTGAGCGGAACGGTCATGAGATTGCGACGCGCGCCGTCCACGGCTTTGCGAACCGCTTCCGACACTTCGTTCGCCTTGCCTGTTGCGAAGCCGACCTTGCCCTTGCCGTCGCCGACGCAAACGAGCGCGTTGAACGAAAAGCGCCGGCCGCCTTTCACGACCTTCGCCACGCGATTGATCGCGACCACGTTCTCGACGAGATCGCTGCCCTCTCCATCACGACCGCCACGGCCACCATCGCGACCGCCACGGCCACCATCACGGCCGCCCGGACCACCGCGCCCGCCGCCCGGGCCACCGCGCCCACCACCACCGCCGCCGGGACCACCGCGGCCGCGACCGCCACCAGGACCGCCGCGCCCACGCCCACCGCCGCCGCCACCGCCGCCACCGCCGCGCGGACGCTCCGGCGCCGGCGCCGGCGCTGCGGGCGTCTCGGTCGAACCGCCTTCAGGATTCACAGTTTCTGCCATGGGTTAGAACTCCAGGCCGCCCTTGCGGGCGCCGTCCGCGACCGCCTTGATGCGGCCGTGATAGCGATAACCGGCGCGGTCGAATACGACGCGCGTGACACCGGCCGCCTTCGCCTTCTCGGCGATGAGCTTGCCCACTTCGGCGGCCCGCTCGGCTTTCTTGCCCTGCTCGATGTTCAGGTCCGACACCGTCATCATCGTGCGCATCTTCGTGTCGTCCACGAGCTGCGCGTAGATGTGCTTGAGCGAGCGGAACACCACCAGGCGCGGACGCTCGGCCGTTCCGGTCACCTTGTTGCGAACACGCAAATGGCGGACATACCGCTTCTTGGCGCGTGAACGACTGACATTCACCGGCATTTACTTGGCTCCCGTCTTGCCGGCTTTCCGCCGGATGACTTCGTTCGCGTACTTGATGCCCTTGCCCTTGTACGGTTCCGGCGGACGCAGCAGGCGGATCTCCGCCGCCACCTGACCCACCGTTTCCTTGTCGGCGCCCTCGATCACGACCGAGGTGGGCGTCGGCGCCGAGAGCTTGATGCCCACGGGCGCGCGGTATTCCACCGGGTGCGAGAAGCCGAGCGCGAGCTGCAACCCGTACGGCCTGGGCTCCGCCTTGTAACCGACGCCCGCGATTTCGAGCGTCTTGGAGTATCCCTTGGTGACGCCCTCGACCATGTTCGCGATCAGCGTGCGCGTCAGGCCGTGGAGCGACTTGTGCAGCTTCTCGTCCGACGGACGCTGCACGACCACCGTCTCACCCTCGACCTTGATCAGCATCGCGGTGTGAAAGGTTTTCTTCAGTTCGCCCTTCGGTCCCTTCACGCTCACCGTCGTGCCGCTGGCGGACACGGTGACGCCCTTGGGCACCGACACAGGCACTTTTCCGATTCTCGACATCGTTTCGTCTCCCTTACCAGACCAACGCCAGGAGCTCGCCACCGGTGCGCGATTGCCGCGCCTGACGGTCGGACATCAGCCCCTTGGACGTCGAGAGAATCGCGACACCCAAGCCGTTGCGAACGCGCGGGATTCCCTGCACCCCCACGTAGTGACGCAGCCCGGGCGACGACATGCGCTTCAGTTCGCGAATGACGGGCTCGCCCGCCGCGTACTTGAGCCGCACCCGCAGCAACTTGCGGCCACTGTCCGTCTCGATGGTCGCGAAGCCGTCAATGAAGTTGTTCTCCTTCAGGATGCGCGCGATTTCCGTCTTCACGCGCGACACCGGCATGTCCACGCGGCGATGCTTGGACTGGCACGCATTGCGAATGCGCGTCAACATGTCGGCGATTGGATCAGTCATGCTCATGCTGTT
>ERZ1292623.956-Hain-H51-01um-R1-956-length-28954-cov-10_pt1 | contig 28954 bp, 30 predicted proteins | sample MGYA00564398_ERZ1292623 | MGnify/ENA primary metagenome ERZ1292623 (study PRJEB36523, sample SAMEA6512633) | groundwater metagenome | collected 2019-01-07 | study: AquaDiva: Metagenomics assemblies of 32 groundwater samples | reverse complement strand
TTCCTACAGCATGGCCTTCCTTTGTGTCCTTTGTCGAATCCACCTCAATTATCTCTGCTTCCGGATATGCACCGTTTATTTGCTTTTCTACAAAGTCTTTTATCTTGTTCGGTGTATTGACATAAAACCTTATATCTTCAGGAAGCCCGACTATTTCAAACGAAAGATTTGGCTGCGGATTTAAGAAAGAAAATCTCCCGCCCTTTCTAAGTGATGCAAAACTCGTAAACATCTGCTCTGCCGCATCAATCTTAATTTCATTATCGCGCGGAACCGAGACTTCAAGAAGCGTCGAATCAAGCGATGCTTTTTCGCGATGCCTATTCCTATACCAGAGAATTAGAAAGTGTCCGGAAAGATAAACTAAGAAAATTAAAAGACCAATAAGTACTACCCCTAGAAAAAATAGGGTGAAGAATCTTAAAATATTGTCCGGCGAAAAAGTTTCGAGTGTCATACCTGTCCGGATGCGGTTTGCTGTTTTTGCTTATTAAACATTGCTCTCTTAAATTGTCTGGATATAGAAGATGCAAGCCAACGGACAGCATCAAAAATATTTCTCTTTGGAGCTGTAATCATTTCTTCATTTGTGAGAGGGGTTTTAAAATTTACAGTAGTGGGTTTTGATATCACGGACTCTATTGATGGCTCCGAATGAGTTATACCTGCATTAACATGAGTCCTGTCTAACTCTGGCTGTTGATTGGATTCTTTAAGGCCTGCCTCTGCTGCTTCCTTATGAATATCAATTCTATCTGAAGGGCGCATGAACTCAGGCACAGCCACAACTTCTGTCTCCTTACCCGATACTCCCACTGAGGGAACACTTGTGACTGCAGATGGAATAGTTGTATCCGGAATAACCGGTATTTGATCTGTTTTTGCATCATCCATATTAGATTTATGATAGCACGAATTGGAGAACGTGTCATTACATCCACCTCACAGCTTCCTCACTCGCAGCCGAATTCAAAACCGCATCCACATTTTTTAGTTCTCTTTTCGGGAGAGGTGTTGGTTTCGTCATCATATTTCTTATCACATCCTGGGCAATGATAATGATTATCACTTTTATCTTCGCATTTACATCCTCCCGCCTCTCCTAGCTCTATACCAAATTTCGCAACGCTGTTTGAATCAATCCCTGAATTTGAATTTCCAAATAGACCTGTCATATTTATTCCTTTATTCGTAGGACACCCTCCTCCGCCCACTGCTTGTACTTCTCTTATTCCCATGCTATGAACCGCTGCTCCAAAATCCAAATCAGTCATTGATGAAATCTTATTTATCAAACGGTAATTATTCGTTGTTTCTCCCCTCGTTAATTCATCTTTTAAATCGTCTGAACAATTTAAAAGCGCATTAAGAGATAAAGCCAATTCGACCCAATCTATTTCCTCAGCAAATAACGCGGATTCATATTGATCTTCAAATCTTTGTATCGAGGGATGAGAAATAATAGCTTCCAACACTTCAGATGGTATCTCCATTTGACCTTTCTGAAAAACGTCCTTGTCAGTCATAAATGGATGAGATAAAAACCATGCATCCTTAGGTCTTCCGTCATAAGCATCAAAGAAATCTGGCTTAATAGATTTAGCTTTGTCTTCATATTCAGAATAATCCCAATCGACTCCAATCCTTATTCTTTTTACATATCTAGTACCATCTTCTCTCTCCGAAGCTATATATTTATCAACAAACCACCCAGTATAAGCTGTCCCTTCAACCAATCCATATGGCGTAAATGATGTTACAGTAGTATCAATTGGAGTATTTGAATCAGTCATTTTTCCGTTGATATAATCCCATCCTCCAAGCTCTCCGAGTATTCCTTCTCTCTCTTGTTCGGGAGATCCAAGACTTTTCCTGTATTCAGCGCCTCTCCTTATAGTATCTCTAAACGGAGCCCCATCTCTGCATAACTCTCCATTAATAATTTCAAACTCTCCATAACTTTCGACTGCATGGAGTCGTTCCATAAGATTGGTTCTCAAATTTTCTCTAAGCTCGCTTCTAAATTCGGCTAAACCTTCTTCATTCCCTTCTCTTCGCAGTTTTTCTACATGCCACCTGTCAAACACTGGATTATAAGATCGCTTGAGAAGATCTTGCGGATCATGCACGATATTTAATGCAGTCTCAAACTGAAACTGTAATTGCTCCACTTCATACAGCTCTTCGCTTGAACCTTCATGGAAATCTTCTTCTAAATTATTTGGTCTCCTTATTTCTACTACTGACGGCTCTATTGTTGCTTTGTATGCTTCGGTCATAAAAAAACTCCTCATTTCCGAGGAGAATTCATACTTAGTATGCTCCTGCTCGGAAGTCTTAATCGGGGCTCTGGCTTCTCCAATTCAATCGAAGTTACAGTTGCGGCACAGCGCTGGAATTACACCAACTTCACCCGGTTTTCTTAATCCTCCAGAAGTCACAGCATGAGGCGTGAACGAATAGTTCTGAAAAGCCGAATGCTAAGATTCGGAGGACCAAATCGTTTCTTTTTGTTTTTCTTCTTGATTTACAAAACGGGACATTGTCAGGAATAAATCTGAAAGTCTATTAATATAAATAATTACTTCCGGCTGAACTTTTTCTTTTGCATTTAAACCAACTATTCTTCTTTCTGCGCGGCGGCAAACAGTTCTTGCCAGATGTAAACTTGAACCGGCTAACCCCCCGCCGGGAAGGATAAAGTTAAAAAGCGGCGGTAGTTTTTTTGTCAATTCGTCAATCAATTTCTCAAATTCCTTTGTTCTTTTTGCTAAATTTACTTTTTGTTTTGGATTTGCCAGAGCTCCCCCTATAACAAACAAATCTTTTTGAATTTGTATTAATTCTTTTCGGATTTCGGATTTAGTGCTTCGGATTTGCGATATGGAAAAACCAATCGTGCTATTTAGCTCATCCACAGTACCAATCGCCTCAATCCTAAGACTGGCCTTAGAGACCCTTTTTCCATTGAATAAACCAGTATCTCCCTTGTCCCCTGTTTTTGTATAAATCGGCATATTGATTTAGTTATTAGTTACTAGATATTAGTTATTAGTTACAGAAACAAAAAACTTCTTGGTTTCCCAAGAAGGATACTTTAAAGTTCCTGTCCCGCTGATATTTTTCAGTCGGGATCCCGCCAAAGGCGGGGCTCGGGATAATATCATGTATGGTTTTCTGGCTTTAACAGTAGCGGCACTGCCGCCGATTTCCACGGCGATTGCCCATTACACGAGTTATAAACTATTATCTAGTATCTATTTTCTATTATCTAACTTAGCACTCAGCGTATCCACAGCCGTAGCATTTCCTACAGCCTTCTTCATACGCCAGACTTCCTGCTCCACATTCAGGACAAATATCATAGAGCCCTGTTGCAGATTCTGCTTTTTCCTCATGAACAACTCCTGTTGCTTTTCCTACTAATGACAATTGCTGAAGTTTTGTAACTTCTTCCGGAGATTCTGTAGTCTCGGCTTTAATCTCCGAGTGACCGTTTCCATTTGTTCCATTTCCATTTGAATTTCCGCTGACAGCAGCTTCAATCCCTGCCTTGCCAGAAGATAAGTTCTTGTCTTCCACTTTACCATTCACCGCAAAACCAAAGTGACTTGCCAAAATCTTCGCGACAGCATCCGGGAGAGATCTGACTCTGTCTTTCCCAAATCCTACACTTCTTGCTCCGCCTATCCCTGCAAGCTGGGAAACCACTTGCCTCATTCTTTCTCTCGGAGTAAGTCCTCCTGAGAGTCTAAGGCTTACTGAAATCATACGTCCCAGCGCATCAGCCATTGCCGCAACATCAGAGCCTGATTTTCCGATAGTTATGAAGACTTCAAACGGTTCCTTAAGATCGTTGTGATTGATAGTGATATAAGTTTTTCCTACCGGTGTTTCAACTCCATAAGTTACCCCTTCAAGCTGCATCGGACGCGGTGCTACAGGCTTTGCCAGTTTTACTTCGGGCTCTTCTTTCTTCTTATCATCAATTCTCGATAATACTCCCTCACGACTTCCATCTCTCATATAGGTCACGCCTTTCATTCCCAAGTCATAAGCTGCCATATAAAGTGTTTTCACATCTTCAATCGTGTGGGAATTTGGAGCATTCACAGTTTTTGAAATTGAAGCATCGATATATTTTTGCGCAACTCCCTGAACTTGGGCATGTTCCATAGGGGTTAAGTCGTTTGCGCTTACATAATAGCTTGGCTTTTCTGGGACTTGCCCTGAGCTTGTCGAAGGGTTTTCTTTCTTCCACTCTTCATAGAGCGGATGGTACATAATATGCTCACCGGTTCTATCCTTGCGCATAAAAGTAAACTCATATACCGGTTCAATTCCTGAAGTAACTCCAGATAATAACGATGTCGTACCGGTCGGAGCAATGGTCAGCAGAACCGCGTTTCTTATTCCCTGTTTTGCAATCTTAACCGCAAGTGTTTTAGGAAGGTCTTTTATGTGATAACCCTTCAGATATTTTGCTTTGTTAAATTTCGGAAATGCTCCTTTTTCTTTGGCAATATCTGAAGATGCTTCATAGGCGCTGTTCCTCAGAGTTGCAAAAATCTTTTCAATTACAGGAAGCGACTCATCTGCTCCGTAGCGAACACGCATTTTAATGAGAGCATCTCCAAGTCCCATTATTCCAAGCCCGGTCCTTCTAATTTCCTTTGCAACTTTTTCATTTTCTTTGAAAAAATAATAAGTTTTATCAATTACGTTATCCAAGAATCTCATCGCAATCTTTACGTCTTCACCAAAAGTCTTGTAATCAAACTTCTCATCCTTCACATACGCGGCCAGATTCATTGCTCCGAGATTACATACTGCCCATGCCCCAAGCGGCTGTTCTCCGCAGGGATTGGTCGCAATCAGTCTTTCAAAATACCATGTGTTACTTCTTTTATTGCTTCTCTCAAGAAAGTGAAGACCCGGCTCGGCACTTCTCCATGCGGCATCACAAATAAGATTCCAAAGTTCCCGTGCTTTTATAGTTTTATGAACTTTTACTTTTCCTCCCAATTTTCGCCATTGATCTATTTCTCCATTCCAATGTTTGTCATACTTTGGGTCGTCAAGATCCGGATAAACCAAATCCCAGTCTCCGTCTTTCTTGACCGCTTCCATGAAGCCATCGGAGACGCAAACCGAAAGATTGGCTCCGTTAATTTTGGACAAATCCTGTTTTACTGTAATAAATTCTTCAATATCAGGATGCCAATCCCAAAGCATTAGCATTGTCGCGCCGCGGCGGGTCCCTCCCTGCTGAACGACATCATGAGTTGCGTATGAGAAAAGTCCTGCCCATGTTACGGGACCTGAAGAATAACCATTTACTTTCTTGACTCGGGCTCCCCGGGGTCTTAGAGATGATAGATTTAAACCAACTCCGCCTGAACGGGATTGAATCTCGACCAGCTGTTTGAGGGAGTCAAGAATCCCCTCACGGGAGTCTTTTGGAGATGGTATAACAAAACAATTAAAGTAGGTCACTTGATAATCTGTGCCGGCACCGGAGAGAATTCTCCCTCCCGGAACAAATTTAAAGTCAGACATTACATCATAGAATTTTTTCTCCCAATGTTTTCTATCTTGTTTTTTTTCATTGCTCGCAATTCCTCCGGCAACTCTTTTCCACATTTGCTCAGGAGTCTCTTCAAGAGCTTCCCCTTTTACACCCTTTAGGGCATATCTGTCCAAAAATACTTTCTGTCTTATTCCATCAAGCTTCATAATTATTGAGAAATTGGTAAATTAATAGGAAAATACTGCGAATAATCTTCGTGAGTCTCAATATTAGAATCACAATCTCTAATACACAGTGGGTTGACAAAAGTGAATTTAAACTGATTATGACCCAGTATGGTATTTGCAATTACTCCCAGTAAAATGGCTCCAATAAATATTAGAAAAAATTTAGTTTTAGTAGATAATCCTGTCTTTGGATTATTATCGTTCTGAATCGTTGTTTCGGAACTTGATGAACTATTATTGTAATCTGAGATCTCAGTATTCGATACTGGACCCGTGCCTGCGTAAGCTCCGACCTGTTGAGCATATTCGAGGTAAAGCATGTTGTCAGATGGATAAGAAGTGCTTATCACAGAAGTACCACTTGCTGTAGCAGGATAAAAACCTTGACCTAAATTCCCTTGAAAAACTGCTGCTCCAAAGTTATCTGATCCATCAAATACCGGAGGAGTCGAAACAACTGCTCCAGAATTCATTGCCTTAGGATAACCATCAAAAGGCTTTATCCTAGATGGATCAATATTGACATATGGCATATCTGATTGATTAGATAAATCAATTAAATCTGTAGGAAAATTCTTATTCATAATTAGTTTGGTAATTTTATGTCACTAATACTGTATTTCTTTTGATCAAAAACTTTTAAAGAGGCAGATCCTATTTCTTTTTTTTCCTCACTTAAAATGAATCTGAAATCTCCCTCTGTTTTAAATCCAAGACCTGCAAGTTCTACTACCATATTCGCCCTGCCATTCGGTCCTGTCATGGCATCAAGGTCAAAACTATTCTTTTCTCCCGCAAAACCTTCAGATGGTTCAATTTTCAAAGTCAATTTATGAGAAGTTGAAGGAGTACCACTAATGGTTGCCACGAAAAATGCACGGGCCAGGCCTCCCGGAAACTGCTGAACTCTTAGTTCATCAAAAATTCCATTGATACTAAGTTTTCCTTCCTGTGAAATACTTGCGTAATCGCAAAGTGCTATGATTTCTGTTTTTAATTGTTTCATAATTATTTTATTAATCTTTTTACTTCTTTCTCAAAATCTTCTACATCTACAAATCTTCTAAAAACACTTGAGAATCTTATATATGCGACTTTGTCAATTTTCTTAAGCCTTGTCGCAATCAATTGTCCTATTTTTTTGCTATCTACTTCGACCGAGTCGGCACCCAAAAGTTCCCTTTCAACTTCTGTCACAATCCTTTCAATGTCTTCCATTGAAACTTTTGTTTTCTCGCAAGACCTTACAATTCCTGAACGCAATTTTTCTCTGTTAAATTGTTCGCGTCTGCCGTCTTTCTTGATTACTACCAAGCTTATATTTTCAATCCTCTCGTAAGTAGTGAATCTCTTCTGGCATTTGAGACATTCTCTTCTTCTTCGTATAGTCTCAAGGTCCTCACTGTCTCTTGTTTCTACAACTTCTGTTTCATTCGATCCGCAATAAGGACATTTCATAATATTTATAGTTAAAATTTGTCCCGACGAATTTCATTCGTGCGGGATCCGATCCCGATATTATCGGGACGGGACCAAAAAGACTCAAGAAATCTTAAAATCAAAGTGCGAGACAAATTATTAAAGTTCTTCCAATCCGCCTAAGGCGGAAACACTACTAATAGTGCTATGATCGATGTTATTACACTAAATCTGCCGTGTCAACAGGTAATTTGTGTATCAAACTATAGCAAGTCTATTTTTAGCCTCGGGGCAAAATTTTAAGCGGAGATTTTCAGTAGAAAGAGTAATAATTTAGGCCATTAATTTTACGCTCTAAAAATTTACTGAAAAAAAATGTTCGAAGAATATAATTTAGATTAACTCTGCGGTTTAAATTCGTTAAGCTTTTCTCTTATCTGATGCACCCTCTCTTGAGTGTGACTAAGTCTTCCCTTCACATCGCCGGTGGATTTGCTCATCATGCCCTTTATCACCTCTTCATGTTTCAAAGAAGATAATCTATACTTCTGTATCAAACTATCAACGGGTAGGTTTTGTTTTTTAGCAAGATGAATCTGTGCGATTCCTTTTTCAAAATAGTTCTCTCCTTTTGAAACTACAGACTCTGCCATAGAATATTTAGAATTTCCTTTATCAAACAAAAGACTCCCTTCATAAAGTCTTTTATCGGCCTGAAGTAAATAGAAATCAGCCTTTTTCACCGGATCTGCTATAAAAAATTCAATAAGCCTATCTCGCGTAACTTTTAGAAAATAAAGGGGGCTGTCTGCCAAAAGTCCCGGATAAGGTAAGGTATATTCGACACTTTTATTTGCTGCTGAAGAAGTGGTATCCCCCGAAGAACTTGCCTCCTCATTTGCAAAAGAAAAGGAAACAAAAGAAATAAAAATTAAAGAAAGAAATAGTGAAAATAAAATCCTTTTCATTATTTAACAGCAACTACATTTAACCAATCACTTTCAAGACGCTTAAATTCTTTTCTGAACAAATAATCCCAGTGTGTTCCGTCAAAATCTCCGCCGAAAATTGAAATTTTCTTATATCCCAGTTTCTCAAGAATTTTTCGAATAGAATCTTTATTATTATATCCCATTAGACTGTTCCTTACTCCTGAAAATTTCCATCTCTTGCCGCTATCATTGGTCAGAATTGCAAAGGTTTTGAGAATTGTTTTTTCTTTTAGATTGGGCTTGTCATAAAATTGAAGAAATGCGTGTTCTTTATTTTCTCCTTTAGGAACTGCGAAGCTAAAACTTAAGAGTCTGTTGTTTGCCTCAATAACTTTATCAAAATTAGTTATCTGAAGCACAAGTACTCCTTTGTCTTTAAGATTGTCAGTAACGGCTTTTAATAAATCCGAAATATTATGAGGATTGTGAGCCAAGGCATTTCCCATAATAATAGCGCCGTCAAAGGGCTGACTAAATCTATTTTTCATATCCTCCAAGCTTCCATTGAGAAATTTAAGCCTCTCAAGCGGACCTTGTGCTAAAGATTGCTTTCTCCTATTGGCCTCTCTAATCATCTCATGGCTTCTATCAATTCCTACAGCACTAAGTCCTCTTCTTGCTAGTTCTATTGAATGGTCGCCCGTACCGCATCCCACATCAATAACGCTCTCGATGCTGTGTTCATCAAATACTTTCATAAGATCTGGAATTTCATGTTTCAATCTATCTTCGGTATCAACAGCTGCATAATAAGTTTTGGAAAGCCAGTCATTGTATTCCTCATTTTCTGTAAAAATAAGCTTATTGCCCACAGCGGTTCTGAAAATATCGCCCTGAGCTATAATTCCTACCAAATTTCTCCTTGAATCAATTACAGGTAGCCTTCCGATTTTGTTGATAAACATCAGTGATTGAGCACGTAATATAGGTGTGCTTGGAGTTACGGTAGTAATACTCTTGCTCATAATTTTTTCAGCAGGAAGCTCAAAAATTTCATCCACTTTCTCTTCCATTCCTTCGAAATTACCTTCTCTGAACGGATCTTCTGCAAAATCTGCTTGTGAGGGGTAAAACTGAGCTAAAATATCTCGCTCTGCAATAAGACCGACAACTTTTTTTCCTTTTAGCACTGGTACTCCATTTATTCCGCGACCGAAAATAAGTAAACAAACATCTTTGACCTTGGTGTCAGAAGTTACGAAATCAACGTGTTTTGACATTACATCAGCGACTTTCATAGTACGCATAATTTAGCATTAAACTTACCAAATATCAAGAGTGATAATATCAATTCATTATTGACTTTAGCCTTAGGCTATGCTATAAGCTTATGACGGCTGGGGCACACCCCAGTTTGTATATTATGGTAGGCGGATTAGAAACAGGCAAACAAGGACCAACACCTGAGGAAATTAGTATAGTAAGGTCAAAAGAATCTCTTCTTGTATATGCTCTTCGAGTAGATCAGGAAATTTTTCCCATGGTTAAAAATGGTGAAGGCAAAAGCTATATAGGAGATGTCTGGGGAAGGCCAGGAGAAAAACAAATTTTATTAGATGCAGCAGGAGAAAATTTGTTAACAAGTATCGTTAGGGAGAGAAGAATACCAGCGATGGTATTCGGAGAACAAAATCATTATCCTCTCTTTGAAGGAAGACCACATGTAGTAAGATACAATGACTCGCTTGATAATTCTAGCCAATATAGAAGAGGAAAAAGGACAGGCGTTTACTCCGTAACTGGAGATTATACTCCTGAGGGAATACCACTTGGTGCTGTATGTGTAAACATACGAGACAGAGAAGCCACTCTTACCTTAGGATCAGACAATTACATTATAGATTTATCTGATCCTGAACTAAAACACGTTAGACTACCTGAAGCTCCAAGAAGAAAGACTTTTAAAGACGATGAAGATCTAACTATTGCTACGTTTCAGGGTGAGAAAAAATATAAGTTAATGTTTGACAGACATTTTCAACAATTAGTAGAAGCTCTACATCCAAAAGCCTTCATAGATTCAGGAGGAGGATCTTACATCTACTCAGAGCTCGCTAGCGGAACAACAGATATTTATATAATGTTCAACGAGCCTCATTCTGAAATTCTCCCAGGCTTACCAGCTGCTCTTGCTGCAAAATGTACAGTTATTAGTGTTAATCAAGATGGAACATATTCAGATTACAGAGCAAATCCGGATTTTCTTAGCTCGCCCGAAGAATATTCACACGGAAATGTTCCGCTGTTTATAGCATCACGAACTCCGGAGCTTGCAGAAGAAGCAATAGGCTACTACATGAGAGCAAATAATGTTCCCGGAGAGCCAAGAAGATTGAAAATTGCAGCTTAAGATCCCAAAGCCTTGAGGGCGATTTTGAGGGTTTCGGCGGCGTTGTGAGAATAAGTATTAATTATCAAATCGTAATAATCTTTATTCCAATAATTCCAGTTTTGATCATTTCCGGCATATAGCCTCCTAAATTTTTTAAGATGCTCTTCCTCTCTCCCAACTACCCCTTTTTTTGCTTCTTCAACTGAGACTTTATCTCTATTTACTATTCTGTCTACGCGTATTTCTGTTTTGTCCTCGCCATCTTCCCCCTGACAAAGAACTAAGATTTTGAAGACTCCTTCTATTCCTTGCGCGTCATACCCTGCAAGATGGCTTTGAATTATTTGATGATTTTTTTCCTTGAGATTTTTTTTGACCATCTCTTCATATTCCAGATCAAAATGATCAGGCCGTGAATCGGTCTTGTTAATATCAAATCCTTGTTCTTTTTGAAGTTGACGGAATATACCTCCCCCATCAAGCATTTCCCAGCCCAAAGCTTCCGAAAGTTTCTTCGCAAGAGTTGTGGCACCACTTCCAATTCTTCCGGAGATTGTAATGTTTTTTATGTTTGATAGTTCAGCCATAAGAAGTTCTAATTATTCTAATTAAACTAATTGACCTAATCAAGCCCCAAGCTCTAATTCCTAATTTAGAAATTAGAACAATTAGATTAATTAGGTCAATTTTCTTCCCACCATTATTACTTCCTCGACAAGTCTGTTGGCATACCCATATTCATTGTCATACCAAGCGATAACCTTAAGCATATTTCCGCCGACCACCTGCGTCAGGGATAAATCTACAATTGCCGAATGCGGATTGCCTATAATATCACTTGAGACAATCGGATCTTCTGTGACTTCAATTATTCCATTGTAAACCGGATCTTGCGCAGCTTTTTTGAAAACTTCAGTCACTTCTTCTTTTGTCGTATCTTTTTTAAGAAGGAAAGTAAAATCAGATAAAGATCCTACGCGCACAGGAACCCGAATTGCCAATCCATTAAATAATCCCTTAAGTTCCGGGAGGGCTTGCGTCGCAGCAATCGTTGCTCCGGTTGACGTAGGGATTATGTTTTCAGCTGCGGCTCTTGCGCGTCTATAATCATCATGTCCTCCGTCTTGAATTCTCTGGTCCGATGTATAACCATGAATTGTTGTCATCATCGCCTTCTCTACTCCGAAATTATCCACAATTACTTTAGCAACCGGCGTTATACAGTTTGTCGTACAAGACGCGTTATTTATCAACTTCTCGCCCTTATAATCTTTGGAATTTACAGACATTACATAAGTCGGTACTTCGCCTTCCTTCGCAGGTGCGGACAAAACTACTGATTTTGCGCCGGCACCAAGATGAATTTTAAGTTTTTCCTCACTCGTATAATGCCCTGTGGACTCAATAACTACATCCACATTCAAATCTTTCCAGGGAAGAAGTGACGCATCTTTTTGGGAGAATACCGGAATTTTGCTTTGGTTAATGTGGAGAAAACCTATACAGTCTTTATAGATGCCTGTTTTTTCACTGTCCTCTAATTTTGAATTTTGAATTATGAATTTTGAACTTAAAGTATGATAGTTTGTATCATACTTTAACAGGTACATCCAGCCTTTTATATCTGTCGAGTGCCCCGCGTTAATCCCGACAATTTCAACCTCATCAAGATGTTTTTCAAGAATTACGCGGTGGGCAACTCTCCCAATCCTCCCATATCCATTTATCGCAACCCGTATCATATTATTTTAATAATGTGATGCTGAGCAATGCCGAAGCACCATATAAGTAGTATAAAAACTTATCGAATTATCATCAAGTGGGAAAATGTGAACCAAAATTATGTAGCTTGGAAGAATTTTTCTTTTATCTCCCGTGGCAATGCTTCACTTTCTTTTTCAAAAAAATCAGTCGCATTAAAAATCTCAACCAAAACAGGTTCACCCTTAGCAGAAACGCTTACGGTACCAAATTCAGTCTCATAAGTATCATCTACTTTTTTCTTGGATAAAACCATCATCAAAATATCTTCGTCTTTATCGTAATGTACTTTCATACTTTCCTCTCCTTGCTATATGAAGTGTGATCACTGTTATTATATCATTTTCGAGTCTGTAAATCACCCGCAAAATATGTTTCTCATCTATCAAACTCATCGCAGTCTTCTGGCCTTTATTTGTAATTCCCCTCCACTTGGGATTTCTTACAGTCTTTTTGATTTGGGCTTTCGTTATGTTCCAACCAAGTTCTTTAAGTATTGGAATTTTATCTTTTTCCGCGTGTTTTGTATAAATAATCTTCACAAAATTAGTTTAACATATTGTAAGGAGCCCAAAATGAATATAAACTAAACTTATGTTTATTAAGAATTTTGAGGAACTTGCTACGACTCCTCAGAGGAAAATAGTCTTGGAACTTATTGAAACCGCACTTTCTTCAATTCAATCCGAAAACCTCATCAACCAAGAAGTAAAAGTTGAAAATGATCAACTTACAATCATGGATAAAATATTTGATTTATCAAGCTTTGACCGCGTTTTTCTAATTGGTTTTGGGAAAGGTTCTGCAAAAAATTCTAGATTAATAGAAGAAAAATTAGGCGATAGACTTACCGAAGGTTATGTAATTGACGCTAGTCCTGAGGAATTTAGAAAAATCCAATTCACCCAAGGCACCCATCCCCTCCCCTCTCAAACAAATATAGATTTCGTAAATAATTTATTAGGAAAACTTCAAAATCTTACAGAAAAAGATTTAGTTCTTGTTGTAATAACCGGCGGGGGATCAGCGCTTTTTGAATCTTCAAATGTCTCCTTTGATAAATTGGTTGAGATAAATAGCGCTCTGCTAAAATCCGGAGCCAATATTACAGCAATGAATACTATACGAAAACATTTGTCTAAAGTAAAAGGCGGTGGTCTTGCCAAACATTTATACCCTGCAAAAATAGTAACTGTTATTGCCTCAGATGTACCGGGAAATGACCTGTCTGTAATTTCTTCCGGCCCTACGGTAAAAGACGAAACAACAATTGAGGACGCTATTTCGAGTTTAAGCAACTTGACAAGGTCGGACCTTGTCAAAAAAGAAGATCTGACAGAAACCCCAAAAGAGGAGAAGTATTTTGAGAATGTTTCCAATATTTTAGTTTTAAGTAACGTCACGGCGCTAAATGCGATGAAGAGAAAAGCAGAAGAGCTCGGATACAAGGCTTCGATTTTCAGCGAGAAATTTGAAGCAGATGCAAAGCTTGCAGGGTCGGACCTTGTCAAGCAAACAACTCCAAATTCAATTCTTCTGATCGGCGGAGAAACTACTGTTAAAGTAAGAGGTCATGGTAAAGGGGGAAGAAATCAGGCGCTAGTTTTGGGTGCGATATTAAACATTGATGATAAAACCACAATCTGTTCTTTTGACTCTGATGGCTGGGATAATTCTCATTTCGCAGGCGCAATCGGTGATTTGCAAACTTTAAATAAAGCAAAGGAATTGAATCTAAATCCGCAGGAATTTCTGGATAATGACAACAGTCTTGAGTTTTTCGAAAAAACAGGAGACGGTATAGAAACCGGCCGCCTCCCCTCCAACATCAGCGACTTAATTATTGTTCTAAAATATTAATTTTGCGTCTTCATTATTTTTCGCCTTCAGCGCGGAGTGCATGAGGATTGAGCAAACAAAACTATAGAAAATAGTCATTTTCTAAGATGCGAGAGTGAAATTTGAAAGCACGAGCACTGCCTGGCGAAGAGCTTTTGGTACTTTTCTCGGCAGAAAAGTACAATAAGCAGTTTGCATTAATCTTTAAATACTCTGTAATATAGATAGTATGATCCCCGATTTATTTGAAGATAAACTTAAAGAACTTGAGCTTACTGCTGTTAAGACCCGCGAACTTATTATCGAAACTTTGCTTGAAGCAGGCTCGGGCCATTCCGCAGGACCGCTTGGAATGGCGGATATTTTTACAGCTTTCTATTTTCACATACTAAATCATAATCCGAAAAATCCTGACTGGGAAGATAGAGACAGACTTGTTCTTTCAAACGGTCACATCTGCCCTGTCCGCTATGTGAGCATGGCCTTAGCAGGATATTTTCCCGTTGAAGAGTTGAAAACTTTGCGCAAAATTGATTCAAGGCTTCAGGGTCATCCACACAGAACTTCCCTTCCCGGACTTGAAACTACCTCAGGACCTCTTGGCGAAGGCCTTTCTCAGGCAATTGGAATCGCTCTTGCGGGACAACTTGATAACAAAAAGTTTCAGGTTTATTGTCTGACATCAGATGGCGAGCACGAGGAAGGAAATATTTGGGAAGCGGCAATGTTTGCAGGGAAAAATAGGCTTAGTAATATCACGCAGGTCATAGACAGGAATAATATTCAGATCGACGGATTTACAGAAGACATCATGCCTCTTGAGCCTCTCAAGGAAAAATACGAGGCTTTCAATTGGGAAGTTCTCGAAGTTGACGGAAATAATATCAGGACTTTTGTCGATGCAGTGCGGGAAGCGCGCGCAATTGTAGAAAAACCTACAGTAATAATCGCACACACAATTCCCGGGCTTGGTGTTGATTTTATGGAAAAGGATTTTCACTGGCACGGCAAACCCCCGAATAAAGAAGAAGCCAAAAAAGCCCTTTCTGAACTTAGAACTTTGCAAGGCAAAATCCAAAGCGAACATGAATAATATGGAACAACCAACTCAAGTTTTAGATCAAGAAAAAAACCAATTAGCTCAACCAACTGTCAATCAGCCTGTCATTAATCCCAACGCAGGCATAGGCAATAGGGTAGTCGATTTTGTATCAATACTATTTATTTTACATGGGGCGAATAATATCTTTCTGTTTGGATATTCTTTAATAGAAATACAAAGAAACCCTTATTCTCACTCAAATATTGCTTTTCTGTTAATTCCAGAGTTAATTGGTGGAATTTTCTCAATAATCTGCGCATATCTTATTGTGAGAAAAACTTCTTCAGCATATTCCGCTGTTTTGTTAAGATGTCTAGGAGGAATTTTTAGTCTTGGTACGCTCATTACCTTAACTTCAAGTATTGGCACAGGTGGGCCGCTCGACTTATCATTTGTTAATTTATTAAGAATTTGGCCTGAGTTTCTATTTTTAGCTACAATTATTTTGATAACTGTTTTTTACATAAAGCTACCGAGATTAAGCGAATCTAGAAGATGGGAAACTTTCATCTTTATTTTTAATTTATTAATGATCGCTAATTGGATTTGGAGTTTTGTAACTTTTTTCTTATTTATTCCTAAATTTAGTTAAATGCTTAATCCGTATCTTAAATTAAACCAAAGCGAATATGAATAGGAGGTGAATTTAATATGAAATTTAGTAAAGATTTTAGAAACATCCTAATAATCATATCGGTTTCACTGATCTCTACCTTTCTTTTCAAATTTCTTTTAAGCAGTGATGTTTTTGGAAATTTACATTGGATTGGGGGAGTAATAATGCTGATGTACTGGATGCTTTCTGCATTAATCGTATTTATAATCTCGCTAGTAGTAATAAAAACGAATAAGCTCTTTGCGGCTATAGTAGCATCAATTGGAACAACTATTTTATCAATTGGGATAGTTCTTTATCAATTTTAATGCTTAATCCGTATTTAAAATTAAATCCGAAAATTTTTGATGCAGCTGTTGAGCAAAGAGCTACGCGGGCGGGCTATGGCGAGGGGCTGGTGGAGCTTGGAGAGAAGAATAAAAATGTTGTAGTTCTTACTGCTGATCTTTCCGAATCCACTCAAGCCAATGGATTTGAGGAAAAATTCCCTGAAAGGTTTTTTGAAGTAGGAGTTGCCGAACAAAACATGGCTGCAATTGCTGCAGGACTCGGAGTAAGCGGGAAAATTCCTTTCATCTCTTCCTACGCCACGTTTTCCCCCGGCAAAAACTGGGAAACCATAAGAACTACTATTATATACAACAAGTCCAATGTAAAAATCGCAGGCCACCATTCAGGAGTTATGACCGGTCCTGACGGAGCCACTCATCAGGCTACAGAAGATATTGCATCAGTACGCTCGTGGCCGGGACTTACAATTTTCGTACCATGCGATGCGATTGAAGCAAAAAAAGCAACTATTGAGGCGGCAAAAATTGACGGACCTGTTTATCTCCGCTTTACCCGCGACAAAACTCCTGTCATCACGACCGAAGAAACTCCGTTTGAAAGTGGAAAATCTCAAGTTTTCTGGACTTCCGCATCTCCTCAGGTCGCAATTTTCTCAATGGGATATATGACTTATCACGCGCTTCTTGCCGCAAAAGAACTGGAAAAAGAAGGAATAAATTCTCTGGTAATAAATGTCGCAACCATAAAACCTCTTGATGAAAAAGGAATCTTAGAAGCTGTCGGACAAACAAAAGCAGTTGTCACAGTCGAAGATCACCAAGTGATGGGCGGACTTGGCGGAACCATTGCGGAATTACTTGCAAAAAACTCCCCTACTCCAATGGAATTCGTAGGACTCCAAGACACATTTGCCGAGTCAGGAAAACCAAACGAGATTCTTAAGAAATACAAAATGGACGCCCCGGCAATAATCGAAGCAGCAAAAAAAGTGATTGGAAGGAAATAGATGAGACGCATTCTTTTTATTATCTTAATTGTACTAAATTTTATTATTAGCATTGTCATGGGTTTTGAGTGGATACCTGCTCCGAGATATGCAAATCTTCTCTTCCAGGGAACGAGTATCTCGCTACCATCTTTGCTCAATTGGGCATTCGCTTTATTTCCAATTTTGATATCTCTTCTTCTTATTTATCTCTTTAAGATAAAACAAAATTTAATTTTTTCTTATATTGCGGTATTAAATCTAATTCTTTTGATAAATACTTTGCCATGGCACCCCCTTTTGACTAGATTTAGCTATGGTTACTTTTTCTATTTAATTCCTGGAGTATTTTCGAAATGAATGACGATTTGTTAGAAGATTTACGACAAACAATCAAGGGAGAAGTTCAAACCAACGAACAGACACTTAATGAACATTCCCATGACGCCTCGCTTTTTGAAGTAAAACCGCAAGTTGTTGTTTTTCCAAAAGACGAAGGGGATGTTCAGGCGCTCGTCGCATTTGTGAATAAACATAAAAAAGACCACCCTACTCTGTCTCTCACCGGAAGATCTGCGGGAACTGATATGTCAGGTGGCTCAATTAATGAATCTATCATCGTATCTTTCACCAAATACTTTAATCAAACACCAGTCGTTACTGGGAATATCGCAACAACTCAACCCGGAGTTTTCTACCGAGATTTTGAAGTAGAAACATTAAAACACAATCTTATTTTCCCTTCTTATCCGGCTTCGCGTGAAATTTGTGCAATGGGTGGAATATTTAATAATAACGCTGGCGGAGAAAAATCCCTTCAATACGGAAAGACCGAGAAATTTGTTAAAAAAATGAAGATGGTCTTATCTGATGGAAATTCGTATGAATTTCATGCATTAACCGAAGGAGAACTTAAGAAAAAAATGGAACAAAAAGATTTCGAAGCAAAGATCTATAAAGATGTTTTCGAACTAATAACTACTAACTTAGAACTAATAACTAATGCTAAGCCTGATGTCACAAAAAACTCTGCGGGATATTTCCTCTGGAATGTTTGGAATCCAAAAACAAAAATATTCGACCTTACCCAGCTTTTTGTAGGTGCACAAGGGACTCTGGGCATGTTTCTTGAGGGAGATCTTGAACTTGTGCCGGTCCATAAACACCGCGACATGCTAATTATTTTCCTTCACGATATGTCTCATCTTGGTCAAATCATCAAGGAGGTTATGGCGCTAAATCCTGAGAGTTTTGAATCGTACGACGATAACACTCTAAAACTTGCGCTGAAATATTTCCCCGAATTTGCAAAAAAACTTGGGCCTCTTGGAATGATACAAGCCGGATTTGCGTTTCTTCCCGCTTTTTTTGACATGTTTACAGGCAGGAATTTACCAAAACTCGTCCTTCAGGTTGATTTCACAAGCGATGATTTAGATGAGGTTAAGCAAAAAGTCGCGACACTCCGGGAGAAGCTCAAACCTCTTCACCCGACAACCCAAACTGCTCTTGAAAATCAGGAAAAAAGATATTGGCTGGTAAGACGGGAGAGCTTTAATTTGCTTCGTAAGAAAATAAGAGATAAACATACTGCTCCTTTTATCGATGACTTTGTAATAAAACCAGAATTTATCGGAGAAGTTTTGCCAAAAGTCACAGAAATTCTTAAGAAGCATCCGGAGTTTATCTATACAGTAGCAGGGCATGTAGGAAACGGAAACTTCCATATAATTCCTTTGGTTGATATTAACAATCCAAAAGTGCGCGAAGCAATTCCCCAAATTAGTGATGAAGTTTACAAAATTATCGCAAAATATAAAGGCTCGATAACAGGTGAGCACAATGACGGACTTATCAGAACTCCCTATCTTAAACAAATGTATGGAGAAAATATCGTAAAACTCTTTGAGGAAACTAAGAAAATCTTTGATCCGGAAAATATCTTCAACCCCCGCAAAAAAGTCGGCGGAGATTTAAAGTATGCAATGAATCACATTCGAACTAGTTGGTGAGGGCTTGGAGGCCTGGGAGAGTTTATCCACTTTCAGTTTTTATATGCACTTTGTCGATGAACTATATTAATAATGAAAATTTTCTTTTCTTTTTGATTTATGTAGTAAAGAATTCTATATGGCCATGCCCTTATAGCTCTCGTCTCTGAAAGCTCTGCAGAAAGCTTTTTCCCTTCATAAGGATTTTGTTCAAGTATTTCAAATTTTCTTTTTATTTTTTTCTGCTCGATGCTTGGAATTTTATTAAAATGCTTGGCTGCTTGTGGAGTAACAATAACCTGCATGTTTACTTAAATTCTGAAAGCGGAATTCCCTGTCCTTTTTTAGCTTGCTTCAAGCCTTCCATGATACTTTTTTTAGCGCCTGGGATTGCGAGGATTTCGGCAGTTTCTTCCAAAGACTCGAGTTCATCAGCGCTTATAAGTGTCGCTTTGGGCTTTCCATTTACGGTAATGATCACTCTATTCATATACTTATCTACTTTGTCTACTAGATCGGGTAGATTGGCGCGTGCATTTGATATTGAAACAAAATTGCTCATGTTTAAAATGTACAACATTATGTACTACTTGTCAAGGCCTCTATTCCTGGAAGTTTTTCTCCGCTTAAAAATTCGAGCATGGCGCCGCCGCCGGTTGAGACGAACGAAAACTTATCAAGAAGTCCTATTTTTCTAAGAAACGCTATTGTATCTCCTCCGCCCACTACTGAATAAACTCCGCTTGCCGCAATTCCTCTTGCAAGTTTTGCCGACGGAATTTCAGGATCATTTTCCTTGCCTTCAGTCACTCCTACAGGACCGTTCCAGATTACAGTTTGCGAAAGATTCACGACCTGAAGAAAATTTCCTACACTATTTGGAGTCATATCAGTCTGATCATATATCAAATCCGCGACTATAAGTGCTGACTTTCTCTCAAGTACTCTTTCATGCGCAACTTTAATAAGAGTCTTTGTTTCTTCAGCGATTTTTCCGCCTACCAAAACATAGTCAGCTATCTGATGCATCTTCTCAACCATCGGAAGCTTGGTCTCAATTTTTGCGCCTCCGATAATTACTGTAAGAGGTCTTTTCGGGTTTTCCATGAGTGTTGCTAAAATATTCACCTCACGGACCAGCATAAAACCGGCATAGTGTGGCAAAAATTGAGTAATTCCGACCATTGAAGCGTGGGCTCTATGAATATTGGCAAACGCATTGTCAACATAAATTTCGGAAAGACTTGCAAGTTTTTGGGAAAAAGAAGAATCATTGGCTTCTTCTTCAGGATAAAATCTTAGATTTTCAAGAAGATAAAGCTGAGGCGTAATTTGCCATCCGTCAAATTCTCCTACCTTTCCTGCTTTGGCCGTTGAGTTAAACTTCTTGGCATACCAATCCGCAACAGGTTTTAAAGAAAACTTGCTGTTATCATCTGTCAATTGTGAATTGTTAATTGTTGATTGTAAACTTGGTCTTCCCAAATGCCCCGCGACAATCACATGTGCGCCATTATCCAAAAGGTATTTAAGAGTTTCAAGGCCTTCCGAAAGTCTCGTATCATCAGCAATTGTTAATGATTCCGTGAGCGGAACATCAAGGTCAGATCTTAGGAAAACCTTTTTTCCGCTTACATCTGCAGTTTTTAAATCCGGTAGATTTATCATTAGAAAGTTATTAGATAATAGATATTAGATACTAGTTTTATTTTCAAATAGTCGATTGTCAGTATTCTCAATCCGTGAATTCCTGACAATACATTTGTCCGTAAATTCCTCCGTCTATTACTCCTATCCCAGCTGTACCAAAATTCACAGACAAAATATTGGCTTTATGTCCGGGACTATTCATAAGCCCCTGCATTGCGGTCTCTACATTTGGAGCAAGAGCCAGATTTTCTCCCGCGTATGTAAACCCTACATCAGCTTGAGCCATCCTGTCAAACGGCGTTAGCCCCTCGGGCGTGTTATGGGAAAAATATCCCCGCTTAAGCATATCTACACAATGGGCTCTTCCCGCTGCCGTAAGCCTTTTATCGGTATCAAGTGAGGAAAGCCCTCTTAATGTTCTTTCTTTATTTACCGAAGCAAACATTGCAGCTTCTGCCGCCTCATCTACAGTTACCTTCAATGTTTTAAAATTAAGATTGACTGTCTCAGTACTTTTGGGCTCAATAGTTAAGAAATTTAAAGTATCATTTACAGCTCCGCCAAAGACATTATTGAGATCTTTTTCAAATCCGGAAGTTTTAGAGACCAAAAAGCTGCCTATTTTGGAAGACGAAACAGAACGCTTGAGAAATACCGAAAGAGGAAGAGCAACAATTACCGACAATATGAATGAAAAAAGAATAAGAGCCGACAGCATTCCAAGACACGCCCCTAAAAATCTGTCTAAATACGAAAGCGTCCCCTTGAAATTAATTTTTGAAAAAAACCTATTGTAAACAATTCTTCTTGAGATATATCCTAAGATAATCTCTGAAAACGATGCGGCTATTAAAAATCCCAGCGCATTTGAAAAGCCCGCAGAAATTGAAAAAATATTTCCAATACCTTTACCTATAAAAGCGTATATTTTAAGGCCTATGATAAATGAAACGATAAAACTGACAAGATCAAGAAGAGAAGATATAAATCCTACAGAATAGCCCTCAATCGCATATAATAAAAGAGCAACTAATATAACTAAATCTACCCAGTTTATAGCAAGCGGAAGTGATAAATTTTCTAGCATAATGATTGTATATGCGACACTTTAAATGTTATCATATATTTTATGTTTGATAACAGAAGTAAGATACCAAAAAAAGTTAAGAATTTTATAAAAAAATTCTTTAAGAAAAGATTCTTAGCACTTTTTATTTTACTATTTGCCGCTTTTATTGTTTTCTATATTTATATCTTAAAAGACCTTCCTTCCCCAACAAGACTTTCCCAAAACAGCGTTTCCCAGTCTACTCAAATTTTTGACAGAAACGGAGAAATTCTTTTTACAATCTACGGCAGTAAAAACCAGACTTTCATACCGCTTTTCGAAGTACCCATGAGAGTCCAGGAAGCAACAATTGCTATCGAGGACAAAGATTTTTATAAGCACGGTCCAATTGATGTAAGAGGGATAGTCAGATCAACCATTGCTAACTTGTCAGGTAAGCCACTCCAGGGCGGATCAACCATCACCCAGCAGTTGGTAAAAAATAGCCTGCTCTCCCCTGAGAGAACAATACTGCGGAAAGTCAAAGAAATACTTTTGTCCTTTGCCACCGAATCTCTTTACTCCAAAAAGCAAATCCTTGAAATGTATCTCAATCAAACTCCATATGGAGGGACTGCTTATGGGATAGAAACCGCGGCAAAGACTTTTTTCGGAAAGAGCGCAAAAGACCTGACACTTTCAGAAAGTGCGCTTCTTGCAGGCCTTCCTGAAGCTCCAACTACGTACTCTCCCTTCGGCTCTCGCCCTGAGCTTGCCAAACGGCAGCAGCTGCAAGTCCTTCGAGCGATGCTTGATGAGAAATATATAAGCAAAAGCGAACATGATAAGGCAACCCGAGAACCTCTTAAATACAAAAATCTTTCAAATACGATAAAAGCTCCCCATTTTGTACTTTATATAAAAGACCTTCTTATTCAAAAATATGGGGAAAAGACAGTTAATGAAGGAGGGCTTAAGGTAATAACTTCTCTTGATATGAAAGTTCAGAATATGGCTCAAGCTACTGTTTCTGCTGAGCTTGATAATGTGAGATATAACGGCGCTTCGGTTGTGACTAAACCTTCTACAGGAGAAATTCTGGCAATGGTGGGAAGTAAAGATTATTTTGCTACAGAGCAGGATGGCAACGTAAATGTAACTATTGCCCAACGTCAGCCCGGTTCAAGTATCAAGCCTATAAATTATGCAACGGGCCTTATAAAAGGCTACTCTGCTGCAACACCTTTTATAGATCAGAAGATTTGTTTTCCCAATCCCGGACAGGCACCTTATTGTCCTGTTAATTACGACGGGAGATTCCGCGGGATTATCCAAATGAGACAAGCATTGGCAAATTCTATAAATATCCCTGCTGTTAAGATGCTTAAGCTGAACGGCGTTCAGTCAATGCTTGATACCGCATCTGCTATGGGAATTGAGAGTTTCGGAAGTGCAGATAAGTACGGCTTATCTCTTACTCTCGGGGGAGGAGAAGTTACCATGCTTGATATGGCAACCGCATATGGAGTGTTTGCAAACAATGGATACAAAATAAATCTTCATCCTATTTTAAAAGTCACAAACGGCAATGGAAAAATTCTTGAAGAATATAAGCCTCCCGAGTCACCGATTTTTGGTAAAAAAGTAATACCAGAAGGTGTTTCTTTTATAATTTCAGATATTTTATCTGATAATCAGGCAAGATCAGCATCATTTGGAATTAATTCTGCACTTCGAATTGGTATTATGCCTGTTGCCGTAAAAACAGGTACGACAAACGACTTCAGGGACAACTGGACAATTGGGTACACACCTTCTTATGTTGTGGCTGTTTGGGTGGGCAATAATGATAATACGCCAATGAGAGGACTCGTATCGGGTGTGACAGGAGCAGCTCCCATCTGGCATGATATTATGGCACAGCTTCTTTTGGGAAAACGTCCCGAGCCATTCCAAAGGCCGGTTGGTGTTATTCAAAAAGCAGTATGCACAGACACCGGTTTAATTTCCGGAAAAGGCAATCCTTGTAGCACACGCTTTGAATACTTTATAGCAGGGACTGAATCAGCATCAAAATCAGGAGCGCAAATCTTAAATCAGGACGTTTTCGTCAATAAAGACACACAGGAGCAGGCAAAAGAAGGAGATCCAAATACGGAGGTTAAGAATCAAACAATTGTAAAAGATGCTACCGGAGACAGTTACTGCTTAACATGCGCTCATCCCAATCTTTCACCAACTCCTACTCCCTAACTGCCTCTATATTTAGCTTCAAGCTCACGCTTGATTATCTGTAGAGTTTGTTGTAAAGTCTGTATAAATACTTAGCCGTATGGAAAACAAAAATCCTATCTTGAGTTTTTGGCAAAGGGGTTGGTGGAGTAAACTAATAACTATCTTTGTTGGACTTTTTATTCTATCTGCAATTATTGGAGCCATTACCCCTCAAGGTCAAGAAAGTTTTAAATCAGGATATAAAGCAAGTAAGGATATAGCTTCTAGCTCCACGCCTATCCCAACGCCAGCTGGAAAAGGAGCCGCTAAGCAAATATCGGTATGTCCTACCAAAACAACAAGCACATACACAGTCACTAAATGTGTTATTTTACTTGATGCCCAAAATAAACCATATAACAGTTTGTATGTGGTAATCAGCCCCTCGTTAAGCTTACAAGAGGCCAAAGTAAAATCATTGGCAAATACCATTAAAACGAACGAATGTCCGAAAAGTTGTTCAATAAGTATTTTTGATGGTACTGTTACAGCAAACAAAGCTTTTACATTTGATTTGTTAAGTGAAATAGACCAAAAGAAATGGGAAAAGAATAATCCTACATTCTTTGCAGTTGGGGGAGAACTAGAAAAACATCTTATAGCAACATACGATACCGAAGGAAACACATTCGATTATATGATTGAGCCTCCAATTCTGTCACCTCAAAGAAAGATTGTTAAGGGAAGCACCCCAAAGGGTGTGGAATTTTACGATAAGGTTGAAGCTTTACGAAAGCAAGGTAGGGTTAATGGTGAGCTTTGCACCGAATTTGAATCAGATCAAATTGTTGACGTAAACCCCGAAAGTCCAGCCGTTCAGTTAAGTCTAATGTACCCTTCTATTACAGGAGGTGTTAAGAGTTCAGACAAGAACTTAATATTAAACGACTTTAAAGTGATCAAGGCACTTGCCGAACAAGACAGAAGTATGGTATTACCCGAATATGGAACCTTGAGGCTTTTTGTTTTGACATTTCATGATAGCAATTGTATTGCAAAAGGAGATTTACAGCAACTAATGATAGATGATGAACCCGAATGGATGGATTTTAAATAAGGAGTACTTATGTTTTTTGGTAAGAAAAAATGTCCAAAATGTGACAGCACAAATTTGAATAAGGTTAAGCCTGGACTTTGGTCTAAATACATGGCGGCAAGTACAATCGTCTGGTTTGGTGCAGGGAAACAACCCAAAACGCTTAATGTCTGCCGTGATTGTAGTTTTTCATGGGAAGATAGATAATTTGAGGAATAAACTTGGGAAAAGGAAGGGGGTAAAAATAAAGCAATTTTGTGGCTAAGAAATCAAATTTGATTTTTATTGTAAGAGGTGTATAATCCCATCAACAACTTCTGCCCCAAAATATGCAAGATGTTTTTGGACTTTTATTTTTAGCGTTTTTAATACTTTTGCCCATAAGTATTTTTAAACCTGCACTTTTTCAAAAATTTATTAAAAACACAACTAGAAAGAAAAATGCATTTATTTTTGGAGGCTTAACATTACTTTTATTTACACTAACAGGAATCACTGCTCCAAATTCAACACAAAATGTTTTGGATGTAAAAGGAACGGAAACGACTAATTTACCAACCAATTCTCCTACCCCAATATTTACGCCCACTCCAACTATTTCTTTAACTCCAACTCAAATGCCCACTCCAACTATTTTTATTCCCACAAATACACCAATTCCAACAACATTTATTCCATCCGCTTCCCCAACTACAAAACCTTATATCCCAACATATACTCCTATCCCAACTTCCCCACCGCAAATTCAATCACAACCTTCAGTTGGTGGATGGGCATGTAACTGCAGTAAAACATGCCCAGAAATTTCATCTTGCGCAGAAGCGCAGTATCAATTAAATTCTTGCGGATGTAGCGCAAGAGATGCAGACCATGACGGAACAGCCTGCGATAGTGCTCCTCTTCATTGCCAAAATTAAATATTCTTTCTAAAGCTTGGGGGGATTTTTGAAAAGGATGGGTTATTCTTCGACTCTGCTCAGGCATTCGGCTCTGAGACTCATGCTCGAAGAGGTAAGCAACATAAGGTTTTTAGCTTATCAGATCGATCTTTTTGGAAATACCCTGCTTGGAGTTAGAAATTTTTACTGATGTCAATCTTTATTGTGGCTTAGGCAGATCAAGATGCTCCTCGATAAAATCAACACGCTTTTCTAATTTATCGTGATGTCCAATTACTTCAGAAAGAATTTCAGAAATGTCTTCCTGGACTTTATCAAGTTTTTGATCAATAACTCCAACTTCTCCTTTTACAATTCCTCTAATTTGTTGTAAATCGTTTTTAGTTAACATAAAGTCACTATACTTTCTTTATAAAATTCTGTCAATATATCGATTTGCCTCACTAGGAATCGCACTATAAAATCATCATTTACTCATGGATAATTCGCGCCTCTGATATAATAGCTTCATGAAAAATGAACTTGCAGTAACTAACGCTGAAGTTAATTCGATTCCTTTTTTCCATGATTTCATAATCTACCTTAAATATCTTGAAGAAAAACCAATTAAACTAACAGCTACTGGAAACATTTCCTTAAAAGACATCCACGAATTGAGCAAACGGTTTAAAGAACAAGAAGTATTTGAAGAATATAAACACTTTGGATGGAAAATAACGACAGAACCACAAATCCAATTTCTTCACCAAATAAAAATAATCGCAAAAGTTATGCGCCTAACGTATAAAAATAAAAGCGCCCTATCTATTACAAAGAATGGCAAGGAATTTTTAAGAAATTTATCACCACTCGAACAATTTAAAGAAATGGTTTTACACTACTGGCATCAAGTCAATTGGGATTATTTTACTCCAACAAGGGAAATATACGGAATCTCATTTACCCAGCGGCTTCAGGACGTTCAAGAAAGTATCTGGCACGCCCTTTTAAATAAAGGGGCAAATTGGCTTGACTATAGTGAATTTTGCAAATCGGTCAATTTATATTTTAACTTCACACCATATTTTGAAGATTACCCATATGCTACTCCTGAAGAAGAATTAAAATCTGAAATTCGCCATGTTCTTTTTAGAAGAAATCTTGTTTTGTTTGGATGTGTTGAGATTGAAGAGAAGGGAAAAAAGTGGGATGCCGAGATTGTTCGATTTCGCACAACACAGCCAGGTTTATACGTTTTCCAAAAAGCACTTTACGAAAGTTATCTATGAATCCACTACAGACGTACAACGCACTTTCGTTCTTGATTTATGACGTTTAAAGTTCATAAATGCTCCTCTATCTGGCTGAAATACGTTCTTTCAGCCACATGCGGGCAAGAGTTGTGGGGCCAATGCCTTTATTAAACGCTTCTTCCCGAAGGGTTTGTAAATCTTTTTCGTCAAAACGAATCGTCAGTGTTCCTGTTTTATTTGCTTTATGAAAACCAACTATCGTCCCCTCATCTATATCATCCACAGCATCATGAGTATCCCAAAAATTTGCCTCCTCCTTAAGTGTCTTAAATGGTGGCATCGGTCTTGTAATTTTTTGTTTAGTCTTTGTTATTTTCATGCTCTATCACCTCCTTGCGTTTGTTCTAATTCATAGTAAAAGTGTTGCTCTTTCCTATGAGCTGGCCGGGCAGTAACTAATCCATATGTATTCTTCTTTTCCCTTGCTCCAATAACAATCGCTAGCATCTTTCCTTTCTTCGTTAGACCAATTAACACCCAACGATTATGTTTCCCTCGAATAAAAACATAATCTCCTTTCACCACTTCTGCCACTTCATTAACGGTAACATTATGTCTTGCAATATGCGAAGGTCTATCTTCCTCAATAATAAGTTCGTCTATCTCAATATCCATAGGGATATTCTACAATTGTAGAGTAATGCATTGTCTTACAAATGTCAAGAAACAAAGTCAAGAAAGAATTGCCAACGAGTGAATCGACATAAAGCTGGTATAGATTAAGTTGTCGACTGGGCGAGGAAAAAGGTTTTGATTTCTTCCAATTCACCTAATCCATAAAATTGCCTCTTTCAACTAAAGCCCACCTATAGTATAATCCGCTATACTTTTCCCCTGCCGCGGTATTATGGATATTACGTCAATTATTGCAATATTTATAGTAAAGCTTTTAATCTTTATCGGAGATATAGTTTTATATCTGGTAAGGTTATTTTTTTATTTCCTGCCAAGAATAATTTTCGGTTGGTTAATAAGCTTTTTGTTAAAAACTCTGGAAAAAACAAAAAAAGGATTTTCATCTCTTACAAATTTCAGGATCAATCTTCCGAAGAAAACTCCAAAAGTAAAACGTAAAAAAGTAAAGAAAATAAAGATTTTTCCTTTCTCCACTTTTTGGATAAAAGTAAGATATTTCATTCTTGGCTTTATTTTTTCCGCAATTTTCATATTTACTCCTCTTCTATTTCTTATTTTTATTCAGGACCTTCCAAGCCCCCATACTTTGGCTCTTGCCGATTCCGCCTTGACCACCAAAATTTATGACCGAAATGGCGAGCTTCTCTATCAGATTTACGCGAATCAAAACAGAACCTTTGTTCCTATTTCTGATATTCCGCAAGCTCTTCAGGAAGCTTCAATTGCGATTGAAGATAAAGGATTTTATACAAACCCCGGCTTTGACATAGAGGCTATTGCAAGATCTGCAGTTGCAAATATATCAGGCAAGCCAATTCAGGGTGGCTCTACAATCACTCAGCAGCTTATAAAATCAGAGCTTCTTACACCCCAAATTAGCATCTCAAGAAAAATAAAAGAAATAATTCTTGCTTTCTGGGCTGAGAAAATTTATACGAAATCCCAAATTCTTGAAATGTATCTTAATGAAATTCCATACGGAGGAAGCGCCTGGGGAGTTGAAGCAGCCTCCCAAACTTATTTCGGAAAAAACG
>ERZ1292623.954-Hain-H51-01um-R1-954-length-28992-cov-26_pt1 | contig 28992 bp, 32 predicted proteins | sample MGYA00564398_ERZ1292623 | MGnify/ENA primary metagenome ERZ1292623 (study PRJEB36523, sample SAMEA6512633) | groundwater metagenome | collected 2019-01-07 | study: AquaDiva: Metagenomics assemblies of 32 groundwater samples | reverse complement strand
TAGAGAAAGGATTACTTCTGGATGGAGTGTCCTACTAATGCCCTTACTTTAGGACATAAGAACTATATAGTATTATAGTGTAAATTATGAAAAGATCCAATATTATTATATCGCTAGTGCTTAGCATGAGTTTTTTGATGGCTAATTTATCTGTCGGCAAGGCAGAAGTGCCTACGACTTTGATATTTAGCGAACTACAAACTGGCAGTGTAGCTTCGGCCAGTGAGGAATTTATAGAACTAGTTAATACTAGTGAAGACGAAATGGACGTGTCTGGCTGGAAAGTGGAATATTTTTCGGCCGCCTCCGAGGATTTTGACACGCCAAGTCGCACAATCGAGCTTAGCGGAGTCGTCGTAGCCGGCAAACAACTTTTGCTTGCCAGTACAGATTATCTTGTGGACGAAGCAAATTTCCATTTTAGCGCTACACTGGCGAAAGCTGGTGGACACCTGAGGCTAATTAGTTCTGACATAACTAATGCCACACAAGAAATAGTGCACGATTTAGTAGGCTGGGGGACGGCCAGTATGCCCGAGACAGCTTCTGCCATGCCCCCAAATGAAGGGGTAAGTTTGCAACGTAGGTCCAACGAGGATGCTAAACTCATTGATACCGACAATAACGCCGAAGATTTTGCACTAAATACGGTACCGACGCCCCAGGGTGATGATCAGCCCATACCGAAACCATTACCAGAGCCCGAACCCGAACCGGGTAATGAACCAGCCGAAGAATTACCTGAAGATGATCAAGAAATTCCGAATGTCGAGTTTTTGCCGATTAGATTAAGCGAATTGTTTCCTAACCCGGCCAGTCCGCAAACTGATGCCGAGCATGAATTTGTAGAAATCTTTAACCCTAACAACGAGACTGTCGATCTAGACGGTTACCAGATTCAAACGGGCAACACATTCGGTTATAGTTACATTTTCGAAAATGAAACTATCGGGCCAAACGAATACAAGGCATTTTTGGTAATTCAGACCGACACTCTGCTGGCGAATAGTGGTGGAAAAGCACGTTTATCAGACCCAAGTGGCAAAGTTTTGGACGAAACTACCTATGAAACTGCGGATGATGGCGAAGTTTGGGCCTTAATAAACGGTGAGTGGCAGTGGAGTACTACGGCTACACCCGATGCGGCAAATGTCCTAACCAAGCCTTTAGTTTTGGCAAAAACAACAATTACCAAGGCGGCAAAGGCTAAAACCACTAAAGCCAAAAGTAGCAAGTCAATCGCCAAAGTAAAATTGGCTAGCGCTACCTCGTCTGCGCAGCGTGAGGTATTTGACGAACCCCCCGAAGTTCAGGTGCAGCCACTCAACACGGCTGTGCTTGCAGTAGTAGGTGCACTCACGGTAGGATATGCAGCATATGAGTACCGTCAAGATGTGTCGAATTTCTTCTATCGACTCAAAAAATACCGAGAAAATCGGCGAAAATCTGGGGCGTAATTTACGTGGCGGAGAGATTATAGAGCTGGTTAGCGACCTAGGTGGCGGTAAAACAACTTTAGTTCGCGGGCTAGCCAAGGGTGCGGGTAGCAAAGACACGGTAGCCAGCCCCAGCTTTACTATTTCACGCGAATACATTGCAGCAAAGTTTACCATTCATCATTTTGATTTTTACCGACTAAGTGAGCCTGGTTTAGTCCAGTACGAATTGTCCGACAAGCTTGGTGATCCAAAAATAGTTGTTGTGGCCGAATGGGCTGATGTGGTTCAAGGGGTGTTGCCTAAAAAACGGTTAGTAATAAAAATTACTAAAACTTCTAACGTAGGCCGCGAGATTAAATTTAAATATTCACCAAGTCTAGACTACTTGGTAGTGGGGTTATGCTAGTTTTAGTAATCCGAACCGACAATCCGATGGCTGAAGTTGGTCTGTACAGCGGCGAGAAAAAATTGGTTCACGAAACTTGGCAAGCTCATCGCCAGTTAGCCGAAACCATTCATATTAAAATAACTGAAAATTTAAAAAAAATTGGTAAAAAAATTTCCGATATTGAAGCAGTAACTGTTTATCAGGGGCCAGGTAGCTTTACCGGTTTGCGTATTGGAATAAGTGTGGCGAATGCGCTGAGCTATAGCCAAAAAATTCCAATTTCGTCGTCAACTGGTGAAAATTGGGTTAACGACGGGCTAGAAAAGTTAACACGAGAATCAAAATTTGATCCAATTTTGCCAATTTACGGCCAAGAACCATATATAACCCAGCAAAAAAAGTAGATCAAATAGATAGAGTTACATTATTACCTCAATGAAATTCGGCGAAGCAAAATTAAAAGAAATTAATTAGTGGAGTAGAATTTACAGCATATAAGCATAAAAAGCTTGACAGTCTAACGGATGAGCGTACAGTAGAAAACGTAAAGTTATTAACAACAAAAAGGCATGGTAAAAATGAAAAAGCTCCTATCATGGTGCTTGGCGTTATTGCTGAGTTTGGGTTCTTTACTAGTATTAAGCCCTCGTATTGCTTTAGCGGCAACGGCTACGTGGGATGGAGGAGGTGCCGACGAAAAATTCACTACAGCCGCCAACTGGGTTGGTGATGTTGCTCCACTGGCAGGTGACGACTTAGTATTTCCAGCTACAATTACCGACACGATTCTAGTAAATGACATGGCCGACAATACATCTTTTAACAGTATAACTTTCAGCGGTGTGGCATCTACAGGTACTGGAAGTTACACAATTTCAGAAGCAACCGATAATGACATAACTGTGGTAGCCGGTATTACTTCAACAATGACTGGCGTACTGACGGTACAAGATTTCTTAATTGACGTCACGTTAGGTGCTAGCCAAACTTTTTCATCAACTGGGGATAATTATCTGATTTTTGATGGTGCTGTATTATTGGGTGCAAATACGCTAACCATGGGCGGGAATGATAGTGAACTGATAATCGACGGAATTGTTTCTGGAACTGGTGCAATCATAAAGAGCGGAACCTCAGCTTTAAGGTTAACCGGCAATAACACATATTCCGGTTTGACGACAGTCAGTGCCGGGATTCTTGTTGTTAAACACGCAAACGGACTTGGTGCAACAACCACCGGGACAACAGTCTCCAGCGGGGCAAGTCTGTTTTTTGCTTCAGGTTACACGAATACAACTTATGCAGAGCCATTGACACTTAATGGAACGGGATCGCCACCAATTAATGGATCAACATTAGGGGGAACAACAGTTTTTGTATCATGTTGCTACTCGAACGGCGGAGGATATATCGACCCAAGTACCTTTGCTTTGGACACTTTTAGTGGAGCAATTACACTTGGCACAAATGTTACGTTTGCTGGTTACCAAAAAAATGCAAAGATCACAGGCGCTATTTCAGGTAACTTTACCATAACAACCGTGTCAGGTTCGGATAGTAATTTAGAGCTTGCATCTTCAAGCAATGCATCCCAAACCGCAAACGGAACAATAAAACCTACAGTTCTTGAGACTACTTATGGTTCAAACTCGCCAGGTACAGTTGTTTTTTCAAATATAAATAACGTAGCCGTAATAACAGGAACTTACGGAATAGCATCTGTTTTTGGCGGTACCCTCAAAGGAACTGGAACAGTCGGCTCACTAGATATGGATGCTGGTAAAGTTGCTCCAGGTTTGAGTCCTGGCTGTCTAAATTCGGGGAGCGTTACTTATACTGGCGGAACACACGAAGCAGAGTTGGGCGGAACAACCGCTTGCACCGGTTACGACCAACTGGTAGTTACCGGAACTGTAGATCTTGGCTCGGCAACGGCTCTTTCCACGATATTATTCGGCGGTTTCACGCCAGCGGTCGGTAACACATTCACAATTATTAGCAATGATGGCGCGGATGCTGTAACGGGTACATTTCAAAACTTAGCCCAAAGCGCCACCTTTACAGTCGCTGGCTATGTATTTGCGATTAGCTACACTGGTGGCGATGGCAACGACGTAGTTCTGACTGTCCAGTCAGTCCCTGCCGTGCCGGATACTGGTTTTAGGCTAACCCGAAACACACCAGCACTTACTCTAGTTTCAACTCTGTTTGCTACAACAGCACTACTATTAATTGCCCGTCGCCTAAGCAAGCAATTCTAGGCAAGGATCAAGATTTTGGCCATAAACAAGCATTATTTTCACGGTGATGACCTGGTGCGTAGCAGACTGCGCTATGCCGGTGTTTCGCATGGAATGGTTGTACCCAGGCCAGTTCGACAGGACGTAATTTATGGTAAAAGACCCCGAGAAATTTCAAAAAAATTTTCTATACCAATAGCCCAAGCAGTCCACTCATATATTTTTCGCCTGCCAAAACTCCCTAAAAGTAGTGAATATACAGAACTTGAATCATATCTAGCTCAAACTTTGCATATTCCCGAAGACAAAACTAGCCGTCCACATACTCATCACAAGCGTCGGCACTTAAGGCCTAGACTTAAACTGTCTGTTGGGCTAACGGGGATGGCGGTAATTGTTCTTATTTTTGGGGTCGGTGTAAGCGTTCAAGGCTTTCTCACCAACAAAAAAGTTGAAGCTCAGGTAAAACAAGCCAATACAAATAACTCATCAAATAGCGACTCACCACCACAAGAAGACGGCCAGTCGGCGGCAAGTAAAGCTGCTTATCGTGTGGCGCCGAACTTGCCAAGATTAATTAGAATTCCAAAAATAAAAGTCGAATCACGCATCACTCGGCTTGGTATTAGCAGTGATGGCAAGCTGCGTTCGCCAACTAATATTTATGACACAGGTTGGTTCGAAGGCAGCGCTAAACCCAACGAAAGCGGTGCAATGCTGCTTGCCGGCCATGTGCACGGCCCAACCAAACCAGGAATATTTTACAATCTACACAAACTTGTAACAGGTGATACTTTTGAAGTTGAGCGTGGGGACGGCCAAGTATTTAATTATAAAGTCGTCGAGACTAAAACGTTCCACCGCGATAACGTCGATATGGCAGCGGCCATGACCCCATTTTTGTCTGGTGAACGAGGGCTTAATATAATTACTTGTTCAGGTGATATCGATGAGTCGGGCAATCACTACGAAGATCGCCTTATTGTCTTTGCAGTACAGCAATAATTTTATTGACCAAAACTACCGCTCGGGGGTATAGTTTTAAATAGGATTTTTTGCAGTTTTGGGAGCAAGATCCAAGTTTACCTCACATTATTTAATCTGTGCTTTTATCGGACAGTCCAGTTGGCTAACGAAGTGATAGTGACTGCCAGCATCAGCGACATCCGATACTGATACAAGAAGGGAATTTCTATGGATCCAATTACCATAGTGCTTGCACTGGTTGGTGTTGTTGCTGGATTTGGCGCAAACCAAGCCGTTATGAAAAAGCGAATTGGTAGCGCCGAAGAACAAGCCAAGAAAGAACTAGGCAAAGCCAAGAAAGAAGCCGCTAAATTAATCGACGAAGCACGCGAAGAAGCTAATAGGGCTGCCGACACTGCTCGCAAAGAAGAGCAAATCCGTCGAAAAGAAGTAAAAGATATGGAGCAAAAATTACTCGATCGTCAAGTAGCGCTCGACAAAAAATTAGATGAATTAGACAATCGTGCCGAAAATTTGCGTAAGGGTGAAAGCGAAGTTGAAAGCCTAAAAGACGAAATTCGTGATATTCGTAAAAAACAGCAAGACAAGTTAGAAAAAATTGCCAAACTAACTAAGGCTGATGCTGCTGATAAGCTTATGCAAATGACCGAGCGTGATATTCGTGGTGACTTGACTGGCTTAGTCAGTAAACTTCAAAACGAGGCCCAAGATCTGGCTGAAGAAAAAGCCGGGGCTGTACTAGTTAGCGCCATGGAACGTATGGCAAGTGAAGTCACAGCCGAGCGCACTGTAACCGCCCTAAAATTAGAAGACGAAGAAATGAAGGGGCGAATAATTGGCAAAGAAGGCCGTAATATTCAAGCCCTGCAGCGCGCTACGGGTGTCGATATTATGGTCGACGATACACCCGGCATGATTGTGTTAAGTAGTTTTGATCCTATTCGCCGTGAAGTTGCCCGCCAAGCCATGGAACTTTTGATGAAAGATGGCCGTATACACCCGGGTCGCATCGAAGAAGTAGTCGAAAAAGCTCAAAATAATGTCCAAAAAGACGTCATGCGCGCCGGTGAAGATGCCGCTCGCGAAGTTGGCGTTATTGGTATTCCAAAAGAAGTCCTGCAGCTATTGGGTGAGTTAAAATTCCGCACTAGTTATGGTCAAAACGTGCTAAAACACAGCACCGAAATGGCGCACATTGCCGGCATCATTGCCGAGGAAGTTGGCGCTAATGTCAAGACCGCAAAATATGCTGCGCTGGTACACGACCTTGGTAAAGCTTTGACCCATAAAGTCGAGGGCAAGCATCACCACATTAGTGGTGAAATGCTGCGTAAATACGGTGCACCCGAAGAAGTTGCTCATGCCGCCGAAGCTCATCACGATGACATGGAAGCAACTACTACCGAAGCCCTAATTGTTCGTGTAGTTGATGCTATTTCGGCAGCAAGGCCCGGTGCCCGAAACATTAGCGCCGAAAACTTTGCCGAACGAATGAAAGACCTCGAAAATGTGGCAAATAGTTTTGATGGTATCGAAAAATCATACGCAATTAGCGCTGGTCGCGAAATCCGCATTTTCGTGAGGCCCGAAAGTATCGATGACTTGTCGGCTATCAAATTGGCCCGCGATATTGCTACCAAGATCGAATCTAGTATGCAGTATCCAGGTACCATCAAGGTAAACGTCATACGTGAAACCCGCGCCATTGAATACGCCAAGTAGTAGGCCGTCATTCTCGATATGTTCTATAATTAATAATGATGAAAATTACTAAGTTTGTTCACGCATGCGTGTTGGTAGAGGATGAACAAAATGGAAATATTTTGTTTGACCCAGGTACTTACAGTTGGTCTAGTGGTTTAATAGAGTTTTCAAAACTCCCCAAGATCAACTTTGTAATAATCAGCCACAAACATCCAGATCATTTTAACGAGGATTTTACTCGGGCAATAATCGAACAAAATAGTGAATGCCAGTGGATTGTTCCATCTGACTTAATAGAAAACATACAAAATTTAGGCGCAAAAAATGTAAAATCCAACCCAATAAATAACATTGAGGTAATTGAGGGCGAACACGCAAATGTCGAACCTTTTGGTGTACAGGTCAAAAATATTACGACCCATACATTTGGCAAAATTACCCACCCAGGCGATACTCATTCAATAAATAACAGTAAAGACTTGTTACTAATGCCATTTCAGGCCCCTTGGGGCACAACAATATCGGCTATCGGTATTGTTCAAAAACTTAAACCTAAGTTTGTATTGCCCATCCACGACTGGATGTGGAATGATACATGGCGTGAAATTTGTTATGACCGATTTCAGTCAATATTCAATGAGACTGACACTAATTTTTTACGTCCAACTGATGGCCAGCCAATAGAAATAGATTTATGAAAATCTTGTATCTTGGTGACATTATGGGGCCAATGGGAATCCAGGCTGTAAAAAAGTTTTTGCCGCAAATCGAAAAGCTACATAAACCAGACCTGATTATTACTCAAGCCGAAAATGTAACCAACGGCAAGGGTATCAGTAATCGGGACTATAAGCTTCTAAAGGGTTTGGGCGTAAACGGTTTCACAGGTGGAAACTGGACAATGCATAACAAAGAGATTTTTCCAGCATTAAATCAAGCTGACGAACCAATTGTAAGGCCTGCAAATTATCCAATTGGTACACAAGGCAAGCCATATAAAATTTTACAAGCGCCCGCAGGTGCGGTTTTGCTAGTTAGCTTATTAGGTAGCATCGTTGGTAAGGATTCTGATGCCCAAACTGACAATCCCCTTAAAACTATTGACGCAATTCTATCGGAAACCAAACATATTAATTTTGCTGCTAAACTGGTTAATTTTCACGGCGACTTCAGTAGCGAAAAGAGGGTAATTGGATATTACTTAGATGGCCGTGTAAGTATGGTAGTTGGCGATCATTGGCACGTGCCAAGCGCCGATGCGATGGTTTTGCCAAATGGCACGGCGCACATTAGTGATGTTGGTATGTGTGGTAGCTTGCATAGTAGCCTGGGAGTTGAACTAGATGTAATAATAAGTAGATGGCGTGATGGCAAAGTACAGCCCAACAAACTGGAGTCTAGCGGCCCACTTCAAATAAATGCAGTACTTGTAGACGTTAATACCAAATCTGGCCTAGCAGATAATATCCAATCAATAAATTTCAAAAATCAACTCACGTAATATACCGTGATACTGTATGATTGTTATCATGAAGTTAACGAGACAGGATGTTATTGTATTGGCCCTTTGGTGGGGAGAGGGTAGTAAATCGCGACGAGATGCGCGCTGGAAGAACGCAGTCACATACCCTGTTGAGATCACAAATACAAACCCTCTTATTATAAAAGCATTTAAAGAACTGATAGAAAGAAAATTCTATGAAAAATCGCACAAATTAAAGATCCAACTGCAGATACATGAAGGAGACAATCAGGAAGAACTTGAAAAATTTTGGTCCGAATACCTTGGAATAAGCGCAAATAAATTCCAGCGCACAATTGTTCGACCTGTTGGTAGAAAGGTTGGTAAATCAAACGGTACTTGTAAGGTACGAATGGTGGACAAGGAAACTTACTTGAGTCTCGAATCCATGCTAGATAAAATTAAGATGTCATTAGTCTAGGTTTACAGATGAAAAACTGGTAAAATACAACTCGTTCGGGGTGTGGCGCAGTTGGCTAGCGCGGGCGGTTTGGGACCGTCAGGTCGAAGGTTCGAGTCCTTTCACCCCGACCAATTAAAAAAGATCGTCTTTTGGCGGTCCTTTTTAATTTATTTTGGTTAGGGTTCGAACCGATAGGCAAGAACAGCCAGTGGCTGTTTGAGTTTTCCTTACTTGGCCGAGGCAAACTGATATTTGCCGAGCATATATGTCGAGTCCTTTCACCCCGACCATTGAAATTTGCTCCATTTTTGGGGCGTTTTACATTGAAGGCCTGCATGATTGAAGGCTTCGGCCGAAAAAATGGTAATAGCTATAGATAATCGCACCAAATTAGTGTTTAGTTTTCTGACAGTTACATGAAAACTTGCACGCTTTCACTTAGTTCCTTTAGGGTTTAGGTGTCAGACAAGGTAAGGATAATGTACGGTGGAAAATGGCGTTAGCGGGTAAAAGTTGGGAAAAAGAAATAGGGACAGTAAATAGGCTAACAGCTCCTATAAATAGTGAAACGTTTTGGATACCCACTGTGGGCTATTTGGAGCGTCTAGGACTGGTTTCCGCAAGGAGATTGGGGGGAACTTGAGCCGTTTTTTTGAAATATTTCTTGTTTATACTTGAGGCTATTGCTGCCGAACCAAGTAAACCAATAGTTGCTATAATTAAACTGAATGTAACACCATACCCAGAAAAGTATTTGAACGAGATAGTGATTATGGTCAGTACCATAAAGAATGAACCATTTCCGAGCAAGTGCTTGTTTTGCAAAGTAATGCTTATGTAGAAGATACCAAATACAGCAGCTATTAGTACGCCAAGCCACAAGACACCATAGTTACCATAGCTTGTTACATACATAGACATCAAAGCTAGAAACGCCGCAAATGAGTCAAATGAATTATGGATTTTCTTTCGGTCGGGATTTATTTTAGCAACTAACCTTGTCGCGTACACGAGTATGCCGGACGAGATAATCAGAATGACAGCCCACACGTCCATAGTTGTATCTGAATTCTGCAAAATACCAAAGAGTAGCGCAGGAAATGACGATACAGCTAGAAACACGCCCATAAGTAAAGATAAATCTCGCTTAATCAACCTATCAAAACCCATGTGAAGTCCACCTAAAATTGCTAATGTAAAAGCGGCGGGTATATAATTTACTTCGTCAAAGCCGCCAATTACTTCGTCTGTAATGATGTAGCCACCAACGATTATAAGTAGTGAACCAGTAAGCAACAGTGCGTTTGTTAGGCCCTTACGAATATCATTTTGAAAAGGACTTTTTATGAGATAGTAGGCTATTGACCACAAACCCAAACCTATAAAGGCACTTAAGAGTATATGTACAAGTGGGTTGCCGTCATCCCATGTCTGAACAATCATCGACATAATCGTGGAAAATAATACGATCCCAGCAATGTAGAACATAACATCAACCGCAGATAACTTTTCGGGCTTGTTCTCAAATTCAGGAACTCTAGTTATGACTACTTCCGGTTGTGTTTTTATGAAGGGTTTTATGTCTGACTCTGTCAGGATTCCGGAGTTTAGACCCTCTTGCAATTCAGCTAGTATTTCCTCTTTTGTGTTCATTGATTAATCCAGCCCAAAAAATTAACATCTCGCGAATAGTACGAATCGTCTGTGGACAGTTCGACTTCTTTCTTTTTTGCCCCGTTTTTCAGATACCAACCGGATTTGTAATTACCCCAAAATAAAAACCCGCTGTCACCTTCTTCTCTAGTGAGGCTATAGCCGTCAGGTGATTTTGATGATGTATTGAGCCGATAGCGTCTAGCTTCTTCTAGCGTCAAACTTCTCGTGGAGTCATCTTTCGCGTTGTAATAGCGAAGCGTTGATGTACCATGACGATAATCACGATTCATACTATATTGGGAAACATAGCCCGAACCATCAATGTTAAAATCATAGTTGCAGTCGTAATCGCTACAAACAGAGTAGATAAAATCATACTTTGGGTTAGCAAGTAGTCTTGGTGCGTAAACAGCAATTGCCGCAAAAACGGCTATTCCTACTGGAATTGAAAAGAGTAATATCAAATCTTTTAGATGACTTGGTTGATTTAATTTTTTTGCTGTTCGACCCGACATAATTTACCTCTTACAGGAATTTTAACATAAGTATAGTTGAAACAAACCACCATAATAAGATCAAAAATTAGTTATTATAAAGTATTTTTTATAGGGGTCGGTGAAAATAACACTAACCCTTGACAAGCATCTATGTCACTAAAAAACAGAGTCTATCCCTGTTAGGGTATGTCGCTGGATGTTGATTGTGCGACACGATCACTTACTTAATTATTATTGACAATTCTTACTACTTATGTTAATATGTACCAATGATTGAACGTGATATTCCCAAACAACCTGCGACACCTACCCAAGCTGGTGAGATGTTTACTGGTATTGGCGAGTTGACTGCTCTAAAAGGTAAGAATTATGGTGATACACACGCCTTTGGCGAAGTACCTGTAGTTGTGCCTGATGAAGTAGCTGCTCATTTTCCCACACCTGATAGCGATAGCCAAGAAGTAAGACACACAGTTTATGTAACTCAGAAGTTTGACAGGACAACGGGTGAGCCAAGACGCAGTGGTGTAGTTGGAATGGTAACTTTTGACCAAAAAGACCATCGTGATGCTGGCTTGATTTATGCCACGCACGTTAATTATCACGTTATTACCGATGATGGTGAAACTCATCGCCTTGAAAGACATGTCACCAATACAGAACATGGTCCACACCGAGTAGCTCAAGAAGCTGGTAAAGTTGTCACACGTCAAAGCGTGCTGGACAATCTTGCAGAACTGACTGCTTTAAGAGACCGTGTGGAAACAACTCGTGGTATGGAACAGTCTTTAGGGCTTTTAACCGTTAGCCAACCAGAAGCAGATCAAATCTTAGACGTTCTTACTGATCTGAACGATCAGACAGGCTAATACACTAGATTTTCTATCTGAACCATTCTGCCTTTTGGATTACAGGCATTCCTTAGATCATCTAAGATGCTTTTAGATTCTTCTGAGTAATCTAAAAGATGGTTCAACAGTTCGTGTAGGGTATGTTCGACCCGACCCGACCAAAGAAAGAGTCGTCGTTATGGGCGGCTTTTTCTTTGGTTTTGGATAATGGGTCGAGAACCGACAGGCGAGAGTAGCCTGTGGCTGCTTGAGTTTTCCTTGCTTGGCCTCAAGCTGAAGGTATTCAGCGAGAGCAAATATGTCGAGTCCTTTTACTCCGAGAATGGCATGATTATTGGGACTATAGTCCGAATCGGCATTAACTAGTGGGTGCGTCTTGGAATGTTCGCTGTATGCAAGCTTGGGATGGTATGGTAAATAAGATACTATATCTAATATGCAAGAGTTTACCGATCAACAGCTAACTATTATTTTTATTTTGCTAATTTGGAGTATGATTTGGAAATATTTTGCTCTTTGGAAATCTGCACGCGAGAATGAACGTGGCTGGTTTACGGCGTTTGTAGTACTAAATACCCTTGGGATTTTGGAAATAATTTACCTTTGTTTTATCAAACAAGGTCAAACTAAACACGAAAAATAAAACCTGTAAATTCAACGTGTATAATACAGCTTATGCTTTTTGTGTTGATCAGTTATGTTACAGTTTTCGGAATATTGGTACTTTGCGATCATTTAATTAAAAGACAAAAAATTTCACCAGAACTCGGCCGTAAAATTACACATGCCTGTAATGCTACAGCTGCAGCGGCTTGGCCATGGTTTACATCATATAAACTAGTAATTTTACTTAGTTTGTTTAGCGGTTTGGCTGCGATTTATGTAAAAAAACAGGGATATTTTCATAGCCTTCGAAAGGTCAACAGAATTTCTTATGGCGAGATTTATTTTGCACTTGGAATTGCGGTTACCGCAGCTTTTAACCCACCGGTATGGGCATTCAGTATTGCAATATTGCACCTGGGATTTGCAGATTCTATGGCGGCAATTGTAGGCAAGGCAAAAGGTCGGCGGCATCACTTTACAATTTTTGACCAGACTAAGACAGTCGAAGGCAGCACGGCGTTTTTTATAACGTCTGTAGTTATTACAGGTGTTGGCTTATTGTTAGTTGCTCCAGCCGGACTAGAAAATGCCTGGCTGGTGACTTTACTTGTACCAATCACTGCCACAATGCTAGAAATGGTTGGCGTTTTTGGTGTGGATAATATACTTGTTCCGGTTTTTGTTGCTTCGGTACTTGCCCAGCTAGCTTAACTTGTTCTGCGCCGCCAAGAACCATGGGCCCTCAAGGCGTTAATAATAACAATAATATCTACTAATTCTTGGATTGCTGCACCATAAACCGGCTTGAAACGTCCTGTTGCAAAAATTCCCATTAGCCCCAAACTTATCAATATCCCTATAAAAATACTTTGCTGAGCGATATAAAATGTACGCTTGGCAATTTCTATACTGCTTGCGACCCGACTAACGTCGTCGAGCATGATTACTACATCGGCGCTTTCGCTAGCCGCCGTAGAACCTCGAGCGCCCAAAGCAATTCCGACATCAGCAGCGGTTAAAACTGGTGCATCATTGACGCCATCACCAACAAATGCCACGGGCTTGTGCTTGATCGCTTCGATAGCATGGATTTTATCAGCTGGCAAACATTCCGCCTGAACGACATTTATGCCTAATTCTTTAGCAACCTTGTCGGCAGTAACTTGGTTGTCGCCAGTTAGCATGAGTGTGTGTTTGATTTTAGATTTTTTAAGCCTAGTAAGCATCGCACTGCTTTCGGGCCGGATTTGATCTGCGAAAGTAAAAACTCCAGCTAACCTGCCGCCAACAGAAACGTAAGTGGCCGTTTGACTTACGATTGAACTTTTTGGAACTTCTACGTCCAGGTTATTGAGCAAATTATACCGGCCAACTAAAACAGTTTTGCCATTTAATCTACCTTCTAGGCCAAGACCCAAATGTTCTTTGACCTGTTTGGTTTTACCTATTCGTACCCCATTTTTGTCAGCTTCATTTACGATTGCTTTGGCTAAAACATGATTAGAATTTCGCTCAAGCGAAGCTGCAGCCGACAGTACCTCGTCTTTAGTGAATTTATTATATGTTATTACTTTTTGAAGAGTTGGTAGTCCAACTGTTAGAGTGCCAGTTTTATCAAAAGCCACGGTCTGAACTGTCGCCAATCGTTCCAATGCAGAACCTGTTTTGATAATTATTCCATGTTTTGCGGCTCGGCTCATACCAGAAATAAGGGCAATTGGTGCCCCTAAAAGCAACGGGCAAGGGGTTGCAACCACAATAACCTGCAAAAACCGTAAAGGGTCACCCGAAATGATCCATACAGTACCCGCAATAATGAATGACACGGCCGTAAATGGAATGCTATATCTATCAGCTAATCGTACAAATGGCGACTGACTTGCTGATGCAGATCTAACAAGTTTAATAATTTGTTCGTATTGGCTGTCTGCAGCGGAATGTATGGCTCGAATTGTCACCAAACCCTCCATGTTTATTGATCCACTCAATACCTGCTGTCCAAATTCTCGATTAACTGGCTGGCTTTCACCAGTAAGACTCGATTCGTCAAAATTACTAGCACCTTCAATAATTTCGCCATCTACCGGCACAACTTCACCTGGCTGTACGATAACTTTATCGCCAACTTTAACATCACGTACCGCAAGTTCAATGGTTTTACCGGCCTTTGAAATACGAGTAGTTTTAGGTTTATTTTTTAGTAGATCAGAAAGTTCGGAGGTGGCTCGGCGTTCGGCATAATCTTCGAGCGTTTCACCTCCTGTAAGCATTAAAACTATGACCATTCCAGCCCAATACTCTTTCAAAATTACCGACGTTACAATGGCAGTGAGTGCTAAAATATCTAATCCATAACTTCCATCGCGAAAACTTTGCCACATACCCCAAGCCAAAGGCAAGCAGGCTATAGATGCACTAACGCCAAGAACCAAGTGTGCGTAACCATCTTTCCCAGTTAGGTCCAAAGCAAGACTTGCGACTAAAACCAAAATTACCAGCGTTAGGGAGCGATAATTTTTAAATGAGAATCGCAGCATTTTTATCAGTTTTTTCACAAAAAGCTTCCTCTTGAATTTTTCTAATTACAACCAGTATATCAATTTGGTGAGTTTAGAAATGTAGTGTTTTCGTCGTCAACTTGAGTACAAATTACGGTTGTGACATACTAACAGAGATGCTAAAGAAGATTGAAAATAATTTACGTGAGTTTGTTTATGGCGGCATGGACGGTGCAGTAACAACTTTTGCTGTCGTAACTGGTGCAGCTGGCGCCGGATTATCAAGTAACATTATATTAATTTTGGGTTTTGCAAATGTTTTGGCCGATGGCTTTAGTATGGCAGTAGGTTCGTATCTTAGTGAAAAAAGTGACCAAGATGTTCTACGAAAACAGGGTAAACAAACCGACTCAGATCATCAAACAGCCAAGACTGCGTCAATTGCAACATTTATATCGTTCGTTTTAGTTGGGTTTATTCCGTTATCACTTTATACAATTGATTTTATTTTTAAAGCCGGTTGGACAAGTGGCGATTTACTAGTCTGGTCAATAATTTTAACTCTAGCTGCATTTGCAGCAATTGGCTATCTAAGGGGAAAAGTCGCCCGTGTTGATAAAGCTCGCACCACCATGGAATCATTAAGCCTGGGCGTTGCCGCGGCTGTAATAAGTTACGTTGTCGGAAATTTACTCGAAAAGATCATCACCTAAGTACTAAAAAAAGGCTAGCATTTGCTAACCCTTTATTTATGGGGTGCCTGAAGGGAATCGAACCCTCGTATCCACCGCCACAGGGAGGCGCTCTAACCACTGAGCTACAGGCACCAAAAACAGAGGTGATTATACTGCTTTTTAGTAATGTTTACAAGATAAACTTCCCAATTGCTAAGCCGAACATTCGTAAGTTCATATAAAATAGAGTTATGTTCTTCTACTTTTGTCTTGCATCGCCGCTACTTTTTCTTACCAATGCTCTACTTTTAGGGATAATAGCATCACACTATAACCCAAAAGATACAGCAATTAGCCAGCTGGTATATACCGATGTAGGAATTTGGCAAACACTAAATTTTCTTGTTTTTGGAGTTTTGTCATTATGGCTTAGTTTTTACATTTACCGAATGGATTCTGTTAATCATTTCGACAAAATACTAGTCGCAAGCGGCGCACTGGCATTCGGTCTCTGCCTTGTGCTGGTTGGGATTTTCAAGACTGATTTAGTAGGTACAAGTACAATAACTGGGACAATCCACTCGTTAGTTTTTATATCGACTGTCGTAATACAGGGGATTCTTCAGATGTGGTTTGCATCTAGGCGAATTAACACACCAATCGGTATTTATTACCTTATTTCTGGAATAGTAACGCTAATCGCGCTTGTAGCTATGAATCAAGTCCCGTCATTTCGTGGTATAGCCCAACGAACGCTTGTGGCAGCCATTACACTTTGGATAACTACAGGTTCAATAATAGTCCGTATTTAAAAAACTGGCGCCCCCGGCATGATTCGAACATGCGACCTTAAGCTTAGAAGTCTTCTGCTCTATCCAGCTGAGCTACGGGGGCATAGTTGTTTAAATTTGGTGCGGGATGGGGTAGTCGAAACCCCGTCCTTAGTTTGGAAAACTAATATATTAGCCGTTATACGAATCCCGCAATCGTGGCAATTATACCAAAATTAACAGATAAGAAACAGGCCTAAAAATCGTGCATCACTTCTATATCAGCGCCAAGAGCATTTAATCGATCAGCGAATCCTTCGTAACCACGGTTGATCGAGTAAACATTTCTGAGCACTGATGTTCCTGGCGCTGCAAGCATGCCAAGCAAAATAATAATTGCTGGCCGAAGGGCAGGTGGACAAGTGACATCTGCAGCACTAAATTTTGTCGGACCATCTATATATACGCGATGTGGATCGACCAACGATACATTTACATTTAACTTTCTAAGTTCGGTAAAATAAATCGCACGATCTTCATAAACCCAGTCGTGAATTAACGTGCGGCCACGAGCTACAGCAGCAATAATTCCAAACAGTGGTAAATTGTCTATGTTTAATCCCGGGAATGGTCTGGCGTAAATTTTTTCTTCTAATGCAACTAGTTCGCCGTTGTGTTTATGTACCGTAATATCCACCAAGTTTGTTTGGCCGTTTTCGGCTTTATAAATTTCTGTTAGGTCATATTTAAGACCCATTTTCTTTAATTTCAAAAGTTCAAGTTCCAAAAAATCTATTGGTGAACGGGAAATGATTATCTTGGAATTAGTAACAATTCCGGCTGCGATAAATGTCATAGCTTCGATCGGATCTTCGCTTGGGTAGTAAGTGACATTTTTTTTGATTGTGCTCAGTCCATTTATCGTCAATGTGCTAGTGCCAATCCCCTCAATTTTGACTCCTAATTTCTGTAAAAAGAAACATACGTCTTGCACCATGTAATTAGAACTAGCCATTTTTATAACTGTTTTGCCGGGTATCAAAGCAGCTCCCATTAGCATATTTTCTGTAGCCGTGTCGCTTGATTCATACATCACCACTTGTGATTCACGCTTTTTAGGATTAACTTTTATATTGTAATATCCAGCATGTGCATCGATATCTACACCAAGTTCTTCAAAGGCAGCCTTGTGTGCTTCGATACTTCTAATTCCAAGTTTGCAGCCACCAGCAAACGGAATTTTGAATTCTTTATAAACATGCATTAGCGGGCCAAGCATCATGATGACACTTCGGGTTTTGCGAGCCGCGCTAACATCTATCGAATCTATATTAAATCGAATTGGTGGCTTTATTTCTAGGTCGTTATTTGCTAGCCATTTTACATGCACGCCTATGCTAATTAATACTTCGATTAACCGATTAACTTCTTCGATTCGTGGCATACTTTTTAATTTTGTAGTGCCTTTATTCAAAAGAGCCGCAAAAAGAAGTGCCACTGCGGCATTTTTAGAAACATTGGTTTTTATAGTTCCAGATAGTTCCCGTTTGCCATTTATTTTCAAATTAATTGCGCTGCCGCCAATGCTAATCAGCGGCTTCTTTAAAACATCACTAATCCGAGCCAGAGTTTCTAGGCTAAGGTTTTGATTGCCGTGCTCAATTCTATTAATAGCCGACTGGCTAGTGCTTAGACGGCGTGCAAATTCTGCTTGAGTTAGGCCGCGTTCTTGTCGCATCTGGTGAATAAGTCGGCCAATTTTTTGGTTTGTGCTTAACATAAGCCATCTGATTATACTATTTGTGGTATATATGGCAAGACTTTTGTTTTGTTAATGACAAGTAACATATAATATATCCATGATCTAGCTTAGCCAATATTCTTTTTAAATTTCTGTCAATTAATTTCGAGGTAACTATGAACGAAGATGTAAACGAACTAATTAAATTAGAAGAAAAACGGCAACGTGAAGGCCTAGAGCTAATACCTAGCGAAAATTATGTTAGCCGAGCTGTACTAGATGCCCTAGGCAGCGTATTTACTAACAAATATTCCGAGGGCTACCCGGGCAAGCGATACTATGGTGGTCAACAGAACACAGACCTAGTTGAACAATTGGCGATCGACCGAGCCAAAAAATTGTTTAAAGCCGATCATGCCAACGTGCAACCACATAGCGGCGCCCAAGCTAACGAGGCAGTTTATCATGCCTGGTTAGAGCCCGGCGACACCGTGCTTGCCATGGATTTGAGCCATGGTGGCCACTTAACTCACGGTGCGCCTGTAACGGTTTTAGCTCGTCAATATAACTTTGTACGCTACGGTATGAAAAATATCCAAACAGGTGAAATTGACTACGATGAACTCCGAAATCTGGCGCTGAAACATAAACCTAAAATAATCTTAGCTGGCTTTAGTGCCTATCCACGCACCCTTGATTACCAAAGATTTGCCGAAATTGGCCGGGAAGTTGATGCTCTTTTGGTGGCTGATATGGCGCATATCGCTGGTTTAATAGCTGCTGGCGTTGCCGCTAATCCGTTTGATCGCGGCTTTCATGTTATTACCACAACCACGCATAAAACTTTGCGTGGTCCGCGCGGAGGGTTAATTTTAAGCAAGGGAATCGTAAGCAATCCCCTTAAAGCGCCCGAAAAAACCATTCAGAACATCCCAACTTTAATCGACCGCACAGTATTTCCGGGCGTACAAGGTGGCCCACTAATGCATGTAATTGCCGCTAAAGCTGTGGCATTTGGTGAAGCGCTTCAGCCCCAATTTAAGGAATATAGCCAACAAATATTAAATAATGCCCAGGCATTATCAGATGGATTGAAATCTCGTGGATTTCAACTAATTACGGGTGGTACAGACAACCATCTTATTTTGGCTGATGTACACAAAAGTTTTAATCTAGACGGCGACCAAATAGAGAAAGCCTTGGACAAAATCCGCCTAACGCTAAATAAAAATGCTGTGGCAGACGATCCACTGCCGCCATTTAAACCTAGCGGCATACGTCTTGGAACACCAGCAATTACAACTCGTGGACTCAAAGAACCGCAGATGGATAAGATTGCCGAATGGATGAAGCGGGGGATAGATGCAATAAATGATCCAGAACAATTAGAAAAATTAAGTGACGAAGTTAAAGAATTTGCACTCCAGTATCCGCTACCGAGCGACAAGCAGTAACCTGCCACGTGACAATATACTTAACTTGTTAAGTATATATAAATGACTAGACTTTGATAATCTAACCAAAGATTTAACAAATATTACTTAACATGTTAAGTAATATTGCTCGGTGGGGAAATCTTTTCCGGTTCTTGCTGCAAAATAATTCCATATGTTTGATGAACTAGGTCGATTATTTTTTGCTTAAAGGCCTCTAGTTGTGCTGTTTTGGTGGCTTTTTCATTAACTAACACCATAGATTGGGTATGCCAAGTGCTCATGCCGGTTTCGGCGTCGTGCACGCCTTTGAGATTTAATGATTCCAGCAAGGCTCCAACGGCTATTTTATAATTTCCGTCAGGCTGTTCCCAAAACCATTTACTGGGCCATGTGGCCAGTTGTTGGTGGTTGGAGTATAAATTTAGGAAAAAGTCTTTATCTACTATGGGGTTAGCGAAAAACGATCCATTGTTAGCGACAACATTTGGGTCGGGAAGTTTGGCTGTACGGATATTCACTACTGCATCCCGTACGATTTGCACTGAATATTGCTCAATTCCCTGCTTTTCAAAATACTCTTCCAGGGCTTTATAAAACGGTGGCTGAAACGGTTTATTGTTGACCCTTAATGTAATGGCAACTATGAAAAACCGCCCCTTGTCGACCGTTTTGAACCGGCTTGTTCGATATTCAAAACCACATTCCGAACCACGCAGGGTCACAAAACTTCGTTCGACAGCATCATAAGCCTGAACTGTTGTGAGTACCTCGGATATCTCGAGGCCGTATGCTCCTACATTTTGAATAGGTGTCGCGCCTGCAGTGCCAGGAATTAGCGACAGGGGTGCAAGTGTTCCAAATCCGGCTTCTACGGTTCGAGCCACCACGCGGTCCCAATTTTCACCGGCGCCAACAGTGTAATATGCTTCGCCCTCACTAGCATCCAATTTTTCGAAATGTTCGATTTTATTAACAAGCACCAGGCCGGGATAACCGGCATCGTCCCAGTAAATATTGCTTCCGCCGCCAATCATTACAACTGGCAAGTGTTGACGATCCGCCCAAGCAAGAGCCTTTGGTATATCGAATTGATTTGTAATATCTGCCAAATATCGAGCATTACCACCTAGTCGCATGGTTGAATAAGCACTCAGCGGAACATTTTCGAGCGTAAACATAAATCTAACGCCTATTATACGTGGACTGATTGTGTGTGTATACCGCTCACTGACATTTACTTGCCTACTATGAATTCTCGCTGTAACATGTATTCATGGCAACCAGAAGAGAGGTACCCTACATAAAGCTTGGCGACAGCTTAAAGAAGGCTCGTCAAAAGCGGCAAGAAACAATTGCCGAAGTATCCGGAGCTGTCGAAATCGAAGCAGACGTGCTCCAAAACATTGAAGCCGGTATTTTTAGACCTTCCGAGGACATCATGATGTTGCTAATTTCGCATTTTAATTTGAGTGAAGGTGAAGCAGATCGATTGTGGAATTTAGCTGGTTATGAAACACTCGAGGAACCAGATTTTCAAGATTTGCAGTCACCAAAAACCGGCGCAGCCGTACTACCAGGCGACGTACGGATTGTTTACACCGATACTGTTCATGTAGTGGTGAACAATTTTGGCGTTGTAATGAATTTTATGCAAATGGGCGGGCCAGTTGGGCAGCCGTTGATGGTTTCGCGGGTCGGAATGAGCAAGGAACATGCCCGCAGTGTTTTAGAAGTGCTGAAACAAACCCTAGAACAATCCGATCGTCCCACCACCCCTAAATTAATTTCTGCCAAACCCGAAAAACCAATTACTAAACCGCAAAATCGTAGCAACGACTCCAGTAACTAATTCGAACGTCTTTAGGTGAAAGTCAAAATAACTGAAAATAAACTTCGTTGGATAAACAATGGTTTAGCCGCGTTAATTATTGCTCTTTGTCTATATGTTATTGCCCTGCCCCTTTTACCGCAAATTAGCTTTTGGTGGCGCAAACGAAATTCACAAGCAATTTCTGTCCCAATACATACCCAAACAAACAATATATCGCCTGCCCCGGCGCCGAAACCCACCGACACACGCTTGATAATTCCGTCGCTGGGTATGAATGAAGTAGTTTATACCGATGGATCGCTTGCCAGTCTGAATAAAGGTCCGGGCTGGCGAAATAAAACCGCCAAACCCACCGACGGCGGCAATACGGTCATTGTAGGGCATAGATTTACTTATTCGGGGGCATCAGTTTTTTATCACCTAGATAAAGTCAAATCTGGTGAGGTTTTGGCGCTTTTTTGGGATGGAAAAGAGTTTAACTATAAGGTGCGTGAAATTAAAGTAGTACCAGCTACCGCAGTAGAGATCGAAAGTTCGACCGAAAACGATCAGTTAACGCTTTATACCTGCACGCCAATTTGGTCGGCTAAAGATCGTCTGGTAATTATCGCAGACGAAATTTATGAGCAAGGGGATAGTCGATATGAGTGAAAAAAAGCGTTTTTTTATTTTAATGGTACTTTTGGCTTGCGCAATTGCCTTGGTGCTATTTGCTCGCGGTTATATTGGCCCTAACTTCACCAATCAACTTATCCCCTGACAAACAGGGGCAAAAATGCTACAATCTTGCTTGTGCCCTGATGGTGAAATGGATATCACAACAGTCTTCGGAACTGTCGTTGGGGGTTCGAATCCCTCTCGGGGCACCATTTATTATCGACTACTAATTGCCAATAAATCAAAAAAATGCGCTCCGTTTGGAGCGCATTAGTTTTTAGAATCAGACTAAAAGCCTTAGCGGCGGTCGCGTGGTTCTTGTGGTCGTGCTTCGTTTACAGCGATAGCGCGGCCATTTAGGTCTTTGCCGTTTAGCTCAGCAATAGCTTTTTTTGCATCGTCTTCACTGCCCATCTCGACAAAGCCAAAGCCTTTCGAACGATAAGACTCGCGGTCGACGATTACTTTTGCTGAAACTACTTCGCCAGCTGCGGCGAAAAAGTCACGGAGTTCATCATCCGTAACTGAGTAGGCCAATGAGCCTACAAACAACTTAGTTGCCATGGTACTTCTTTCTTCACGCACGGGAGGTAACACGGCTGAACCGGTTAGCTGCGCCTCTTTTCGGGTGATACTTGTTAAATTATTCTAGAACCTACCCAAAAACTTTCGGATCCTTAGCAGCGTATTCTAGCAAGCTAACAGTAGCATGTTTAGCATGGTTTGTAAATCAGTTATGTATTATCTAATTTTCAGCTAAAATAAGCTGATGATTAGATTTATTGCGGCACTTGATGAAAAACGAGGTATTGCCGATGAACATGGGATTCCTTGGATGGGCAAAATTCCGGGTGATGTTGCCTATTTTCGGAATAAAACTAAAGGATTTCCTATTCTGATGGGCATGGGTTTTTATAACGAATTATCTAAGCCACTCGAGGATCGTCGTAATATGGTACTTACTACCCAAGATATTCAACTTCGTCCAGGGTTCGAAAAAATTTCTGATGCGGACGAATTATTTCAAAATTTTAATGAAGATATTTGGGTGGGTGGTGGCGCCGCAGTATTTGCTAGCACAATAAAATATGCCAACGAATTGTACCTTACGTTAATAGATGGCGATTTTAATTGCACCAAATTTTTTCCAGAATATGAAAACGATTTTGGAAAAATAAGCAGTAAGCCATTAATTAATGAAAACGGAATATCGTATAGCTTTACAGTTTGGAAAAGAAAATAATTGTCTCAATTTTTGTTTATGCTAAAATACGAGTGATGCATAAAGAAAGGGCTTCCCATGCCTAAGCGGCAGCTGGGAGACTTTTTTTCAAAAACAACCCTTCGGGGTTGTTTTTTTATGTGTCTATTTTATCAATTAATTATCCGGATCAATTGCGGACAGAAAGGAGTTTAGATGAATAAAAATTATAAAAGCACAGAGGATATTAAAACGTATAGTCAGATTATAAATAAGCTAAGGTATTTTTGCTTAAAAAAAGGCTTTATAGAAGTTCACACTCAAGACAGGTTGAGTATATTGGCAGCCTGCGAAGACCCAGAAACTGTAGCAACTTTTGAATACCTGGGGCAAACGTGGCCTTTGCCGCAAACTGGCCAAATGTGGCTGGAATATGAGCTGCTTACCAACCCCGGGTTACCCGGGGTTTTTTGTGTCAGCACAAGTTTTAGAAACGAACAAAATCCGGTGCCGGGTCGACACAAAAAAATATTTCCAATGTTTGAGTATGAACTGCCGGGCGGCATTGACGAACTTAAGTCATTTGAAATTGAGCTACTAAATGAACTTGGGTTTGGCAAAGACGATGATTATATTCACCAAAGTTACGATGATTTAGCAAAATTTTATAACACCAAAGAACTCACACATAGACACGAAAACCAAATGTTAATAGATTTTGGCCCAGTGGTATTTTGTGAAAAATTTCCAATTTATACGTCACCATTTTGGAACATGAAAATTGAATCAAAAGAACATGCCAATAAAATCGACGTAATACTTTACGGCAACGAAACAATCGGTAGTGCCGAACGAAGTAGCGACAAAGAACAGATGAACAGCCAATTTTACACAATTAGCGAAGGTAGGTACGCAAAAAAACTTTTTGATTTATTTGGTACAGATAGAGTCGAAAGCGAACTTCAAGAGTTTTTAGAGCTTAACTTTTTTCCACGCTCCGGGGGTGGAATTGGGTTAACGCGGCTGATCGATGCATTAAAAAAGAAAGGAGAAAGTAATGAACTACAACTTAAATAACAATAACTAGTTTAATAAACTAGATAACTTTCTCCGGGTTTCCGGAGAAAGTTTTTTAATTAATAATCACAAACCAAAATTACGCTCAAATAATGGTTCAGAATTGTTGAAGGTAGTATCTAAATTTATAGGTAATTGTTCTATGTTTGCAGGCCATGTTATAGGCAATTTACCTGAAGTTGGATAAACACCAAAAACAACTTCTGCAATTCCTGCACCCTCACTACCGGGGAGCCACGCCGCTAAAATCGAGTCCCAGGTTTTGTAATCACTTGGTAAAAATAATGGACGTCCAGACAAGATAATTACCATCGTTTTTTTAGAGAATTTTTTAATATTAGCTATTGCTTTCAGGTCTTTTGGGTCAATTGTTGGGTAGGGATTATCACCCCATCCTTCCGCATAGGGTTTTTCGCTTATTACCGCTATTCCAACCTCAGCAATTTTATTATGTCTTTCGAAGTTACCGTCGAGCTGATAACTTATTGAAGATGTATCTTTAATAACATTCTTGAATCCTTGCAAAATTGAGGTGCCATTTGGAATCCAATTTCCGTCTACACCCTGCCATTCAATTGTCCATGCACCGCTCTGTCTGCCAACGTTGTCCGCACCACTTCCGGCCACAAAAATAGGTCCAATGTTTTTTGATAAAGGAAGCAACGAATTTTCATTTTTTAACAGAACAACAGATTTAGAAACTGCTATCTTTGCAAAATTACGATGTTTTTCAGAGCCAACGATTTCTAAATTATTGGTCTCTGACTTATCGAAAAGTCCAGCCTTAAATTTTTGATATAAAATTCTTCTAACAGCATCGTCAATTCTTAGTTGACTAATTTCACCTTTATGAACAGCTTTCCGAACATCTTTAATGAATGATTTATAGTTGAAAGGTAACATAGCCATATCGAGCCCAGCATTTATAGTATTTATATTTGCTTGATAATTGCTAGTTTTTGAGTATTCGTAGACACCGAACCAATCTGATACGACAAATCCTTTAAAGCCCAACTCACCCTTTAATTTTTCAGTAATTAGAAATTGGCTATCAATGATTCTATGATTTCCCCACTGATTTAGGCCAATCATTACACTAGCGACACCCGAATCCACAGCGGCTTTAAATGGTGGTAAGTATTGGTTATTTAAGGCATCTTCATTTATCGAAATTTTACCTTGATCTATTTTAAATTTTTTATGATTCGACTGGCCCCATTTCATAGACCCAGTACCTAAATAATGTTTGGCAGTTGCTAAAACACTTGAATTTTGTCCGTCGGTTGACTGGGTACCGATTATGTACAAGCTGCCGATTTTGGCATTTAATTCATGATCGACAGATAAAGCCTCGTAAACTCTACCCCAGCGGATGTCTGTCGGAGCATCTAAGGATGGCGAAAATGTCCAGTTTACTCCAGTTGCTGCCAGTTCCAGCTTAGTAAGTTCTGCTATTTCTTGTACTAACTTTGGGTCCCGAGTTGCCCCTAAACCTATAGAGTGCGGGAATATAGTAGCACCTGGCACATTTGCATGACCATGATTTGCATCAACACCGTATAAGATAGGTATACCAAGCCGTGATTTTTTGGCCTGGTTTTTAAAATCATTAATCATATTTCTCCATCCTTGTGGTGTATTTTCTTTTGGTTTTGCACCGGCACCACTCAACATCCCTCCAATACTAAAACGACTTACATCGTCTAGTTTTGCGATACTGTTTTTATCTACCAAAGCCATTTGGCCAATTTTTTCTTCTAAAGTCATCCAGGCAAGCAAATCCTCTACCCTTAAGTCAATTGATACACTTGCTTGTTTATATTTTGCATTTACGGGTGGCGGAGGAGGTGAAGATTCAAAAATAAAATCATCGTTGGTAAAAAATAAAAATAAACCAATGGAAAAAATGCACACCACAAATAACAACATGGTCCATAATTTATGATTTTTAATGAAAATTAATACTCTATTTTTTGTGGCTTGTTTTTTGGGTGCCCATTTCGTGGTCGTTCGTTTTTTTATTTTCTTTGCCATTAGTATTATTTTAACAAACTAATATTTCCTGTGTTTAAATCTAATTTTATAGAGCCAAAAATTGAACCACTTTTAATTAAAAATAAAAGTTTGTTCTAAGGCCTGAAAGCCAAAATAGAGATGCTGTAGCAAAAACTGTAACAGAAATAATAACTAACGTAGAAAATTTACCCTTATTTTTATAGCAAGAATATGCGCTTAGTAATAGACCAACGACCAACAAAAATACGGCTGGAGGTTCAACTGTTCTTGATGTGCCGTCATGTACCCAAAAAGCAGTGTGATGGGCAACTGTAAGTACCGATTGCATATAAAATCCCGAAATCAAAAAAGTTAATATATCGACAGGGGTAATTTTAGATTCTGATTTTTTAACCATAAGCCAATAGTAAATCACGCGAAGTTTAAAAACAATTATTATTTTTAGTAGCTAGGGAACGCTTTGTGTAGCTATCTTTCGTAGGTTAGTGCGGCCGATGTGAACCCGGAGACTTGATTGCCAGTTTTGTCGGGGAATATCTCGATCTTCAACTTCTCGCCTTCAAGCACTTCGAATAAAACCACACCAAGCACCTGGGTGGAGGGCACGCTCACTCCGCCAGTTGGGCTAAGGCGGTTGACCTGCGTAACAAGCTCGTACTTAGTTACCCCACTGTCTTTTGACACGCTGGCAGGGTCCGGAGAGTTGCCTTTGACGGCGAATGACTTGGGCAAACCATTGTAGTCGCCGAGCGAAACTATTATTGTCGTCGGGTCTATAGCGTCATAAAAAACTGCTAGGTGACCACTCCAGTAACCTCTGCCATTTTCAGCTGGTTTGCCCATATTCTCATCTGGTCCGGCGTAGCCATTGGTACCTTGCTTGAACCAATTCCCGATAAGTTTGCCGGGTTGATCATAATCAATCTTTCCGCTATAAGGTTTTACTTTGCGACTATTTTTAGCCTGCATTTGGTCTTGGTCTGTTTGGCTAAAGTAGCTAAAGAAATCGTCGGTGTGGACTTTCCAAAACTCGGCCTTATAAAGTTTCGGGCTAATAAAACCCGGAAGAGTCATTGAAAAATTATATACAGCCGTGTCAAGTGACTGCGCGCCAATACGTCCTATTTCTTGTCCTGCCTTTACTGGTATTCGTAGGTTTCCTTTACTGTCGTTTGGTTTAAGCTCTCCAATTTCTTTTTTAATTGAATCATCTAATTTTGTGACAAGGTCAAAGTAACTGACAGTTTGACAGGAATGTTGAAATATAATTCTGTATTCGGGTGGACGGGCATTTCCAGTGTCAACTTGCACACCTCTAGATCCGATCTCCACAATATACCCATCAGCCATAGCAAAGACCGGGTATTTATCTCTTGGCGAATCTTTGGGGTAAAAGTAGAGGTGGTCAATTGGTGTAACGTGAGCGCCGGCAGTTATTCCATATGGAGTAAAGCTGGCCACGTCAGACATATTCATAGGCAAGCGGGTCATTGGTTTACGGTCATTAGTCTCGCATTTGTTGAGCCAGCCATGACTTTCATCGTTCTCGTTTTTGCCAGAGCCAGTAATTTTGTTGGCTAAGTTCGATATCGGATTTGATGATGCTCCATTTTTCTTATATAGTACACGAAAAGCCACAAATGTTACTAAGGTTATACTAATAACAACTGATAGTATTAGCCAGATATGCGCAAACCCACTTTGTGCATACGGTTTTCTCATACTTGAATTATAAACCTTAGGGGTAAAATGAGAAATGCTTTTGGTTCTGGTGGGCTGTAGTTGATGCTATGGCAACGAAAATTAGGAATTGTCAGCAGATAACCATTTAGCAATTTTGTCTGTCTTTGGATAACCAGTTTTATCTGCAAATTCAGTTGCGTCGACTTCTAAGTTATTGCCGTCAGATTCCATCCAATTTCTGCCTTGCATCACATGACCCAGTTCGTGAGCAATTACCCATCGTAATACATCGCCTGGCATGTTATTGGGCACATATAGCTGCATCACCACAAACTTGTTATTTCTAGCCGGAAAATGCATAACTTGGCCACTGATGCCATCATGAAATGCCATAATAATTAGATCGTTTCTTATCTTTTCAAGTTGTTCTCGTGTGTGCTTACTGAGCACCTCAATGAGTGCTTCCTGAATATTTTTATACAAATGCAAACTTTTTTGAGACTCAACGAATTGAATTATTTCCTCTTTGTTCATATTCATATCATAACAAAAAGACTTCCAAAGAAGTCTTTTATGTATCTGAATTTGAGGGCCATCGTCAGGTCCGTAGCGTCTGTTATTGCTCAGGCTGAACCGGCTAAATTTTCTTGACCTTGCAGTATTCACGCATCGTATTGATGAAGCCTCCCGTGAACTTTTCTGGGTTACTTTCCATAAGGGCGCGTATATCATCTAGTTTCATTATTATGATTTCTTCAACTTCATCGTTCGGTACGAATTTCCAGTCTTTAGCGGCAGTACATTCGAATAAGCCGAACATGTGTAGGTATACTCCTTCGTCAGAGTAGAATGTTGAAAGACATGATAGAGGTTGCATTATGCCAAGTTCTTCTTGTGCCTCGCGCGACGCTGCTAGTTCATATGTCTCACCCTTTGAAACATGGCCACCAACCGAATGGTCGTAGAGTCCGCCACTGGCTTTATGTATTTGGACGTACAACTCGCCCTGCTTATTAAAGACGTAAACGGCAGCAACTCGGTGAAGTTGTTTTGTAGAATGTGTCAAGCTACCATTTTAACGAACAACTTGTCTCGTTCAATTGAATTGGTTTTGA
>ERZ1292623.786-Hain-H51-01um-R1-786-length-32280-cov-7_pt2 | contig 29023 bp, 30 predicted proteins | sample MGYA00564398_ERZ1292623 | MGnify/ENA primary metagenome ERZ1292623 (study PRJEB36523, sample SAMEA6512633) | groundwater metagenome | collected 2019-01-07 | study: AquaDiva: Metagenomics assemblies of 32 groundwater samples | reverse complement strand
GATAGAGTCAAGTATCGATTGCGCATACCACCAGAAGATGGCTCAAAGACTCGACACCTTCAGCGAGTCCATCCAAGATTTGAAGTTCAATTACACCAGTTTCATCGCCGCGGAGCAGCTCTAAACGTCTCTTATCGTGCGTACTCAATCACTCGAGTTTCTCTCATCACACTTACTTTAATTTCACCTGGATACTGCATCTCTTTTTCTATCTGGTCAGCGATGTCGCGGGCGAGCTTGCGGGCTTCGAGGTCGCTTATTTGCTCTGGCTTTACCATGACGCGCACTTCGCGTCCGGCGGAAATCGCGAAGCTCTTCTCGACGCCGGGATGGTTGTTGGCGATGGCTTCGAGTTCTTCGAGGCGCTTGATGTAGTTCTCGACGGAATCACGGCGCGCTCCTGGGCGTCCGCCTGAAATGGCATCCGCGACCTGCACGATCATGCTCTCCGGCGTCTCGTACGGATATTCCTCATGATGCGCCTGCATTGCCTTCACGACGAGCTCGTCCACACCAAATTTCTGAAGGATGCGGCGGCCGATCTCAACATGCGTACCGACGACCTCATGATCGAGTGCCTTACCGATGTCGTGGAGAAGAGCGCCGGCGCGAGCGACCTGTACGTTGGCACCTAATTCCTCCGCGAGCATCGCGGCAAGATTCGCCATCTCCACGGAGTGGTCGAGCACGTTCTGGCCGTAGCTCGTGCGGAAGTAGAGGCGGCCGAGGATCATGAGGAGCTTTGGGTCGAGATTGGTGACTTTTGCCTCATAGGCTGCTTCGGCACCTTTTTTCTTGATGATGTTGTTTATCTCGCCCTCCGCTTTCTGCACGGCTTCTTCGATCTTTGCCGGTTGGATACGCCCGTCGAGGATGAGATTCTCAAGTGCGATGCGCGCGATCTGGCGGCGGATGGGGTCGTAGCAGGAGAGCGTGATCGTGCCCGGCGTATCGTCGACGATAACATCGACGCCGGTCACTTTCTCGAAGGTGCGAATGTTGCGGCCTTCTTTGCCGATGATCTTCCCCTTGATTTCGTCGTTCGGGAGAGAGATCGTCGTCGCGATGACGTCGGAGACGACGGAATTCCCTAAGCGGTGGACGGCCGTGGTGAGGATTTCTTTAGCACGTGCCTCAAGGCGTTCATTGCCGGAGATCTCGAGTTTGCGCATACGCCCCTCAAGGTCTTCCTCGTAGCGTCTCTCAACTTGTTTGATGAGTTCGTTCTTTGCTTCATCGGCAGAAAGCCCTGCTATCTTCTCCAACTTTTCCTGCTGTCCGCGAATGGTTTCTTCAGCCTTTTCTTTCAACTTCTGGACCTCTTCTGCTTTCACTTTGAGCGCTTCATTTTCGGTATCGACGTTCTGCTGGCGCTGGTCGATATGCTCTTCCTTGCGCACGAGGCGTTCTTCTATCGTTTTCAGTTCGCGCTCACGCGTTTTATATTCGTTCGTGAGAGTCTCGACTTTCTCTTTAGCCTCGTGTTCTGCCGCTTCGATGATGCGCTTCGCCGCGACGTCTGCATCAAGCTTCATCTGCTTGATCTCCAATTCCATCGAGCCGCGCTTTCCGAGGCTGATGATCCAGCGGAGGAAGTAGCCGAAGGCAATGCCAACGAGCCCGGCGAGGGCTAAGGCAACAAAAACTAATTTTAATGACATAAGCTGGATTGCTTTCCAGCCGAGCTTGTTTTACGCGTGCATCACAGAAGTATTCAGACTATTGCACAAACCAATAACCTCCAGACTCCAGAGTCGCAAAACGGAATGCTCGGCGGAAGAAAGTTTCAACATAAATAGTAAGGTGTACCGGCACTATAGCACAAAATAGCTGGTAGGGAATAGCGTGTAGCTTGTAGGAAAAATGCCAAAGTACGGCCTATTTCAATGGTTTTTCTACAAGCTATCAGCTACTAGCTACAAGCTATTCGAGCACTTTGTCGATAACGCCGTAGGTCTTCGCCTCCTCCGCGCTCATGAAGAAGTCGCGATCCACATCAGTTTCAATTTTCTTCAGCGGCTGCCCGGTATTTTTTACGAGAATTTTATTGAGACGATCGCGGGTGGAGAGAATATGCTTCGCCGTGATCGCAATATCGGACGCCTGCCCCTCTGCACCGCCGGAGGGCTGATGGATCATCACTTCCGCGTTCGGGAGCGCGAAGCGCTTGCCTTTCTTTCCGGCCGAGAGAAGCACCGCTCCCATCGATGCCGCCATGCCGACGCAGACGGTCGAGACGTCCGGCTGGATATGATTCATGGTGTCGATGACCGCGAGGCCGGAAGAAACGTGCCCACCGGGGGAGTTGATGTAGAACGAGATGTCTTTCTTCGCGTCTTCCGATGCGAGGAAGAGCAATTGGGCAATGAGGAGATTCGCGACATGATCATCAATGGGACCGCCCAAAAAGACGATCCTCTCTTTCAGCAAGCGTGAATAAATATCATACGCCCGTTCGCCCATCGAGGTCTTCTCGACGACCATGGGTACTAACATTTGTGCAGTGATTGGTTGGTTTTTCATATGGGCAGAATCGTATCATAGGCCGTTGAGTGTTGCTATACTAAAAACATGAGCGAAAGTCTCTCTCAAAATAATGGACCTAATGAGCAAAATGCCGACAAAGACAAAGAAGAGCCCAGCGCAGAAGAAGAGGCACAGTTATGGAATATTGCTGAGCGATTCTATGAGGTTGTGAAGGACCAAGGATTATGGGAAAAGTGGTGGCGCAATTTTGGAGAGAATCCCGCAGAGCTTTTTTCTAGAAAAACACTGGATCAGTTGGAGAAAGAGGAAACGACTACTCGACTGGCTCTTTTTGCAACAAGCGCGGCACATTTAAGTGTGACCCCCGAGATGATCAGGGTATATTTCTCAAAATTCCCCCAAGACCAAAAGGCGCTTACGTATGTCGTGAAAGGTGCCGACAGCGATTTTTTCTATAACAGCAATGTAATTCGTTTTGTGTCCGCAATCTGGCCATTTTTGGAACATGTTTCTGGACTTGAAAACACTCCAAGATTCGCCCCCTTTAGTTTTTCTGCGAAGGCGGAGCGTCGAAAACTTGCTCCTGGCGTACTGATGAACGGATATGAATATGTTCATTCTATAACAAAAAGACTCCAAGCATTCGGAGACGCGATAAAATCGTATCACGACATTAGCCAGGAGGCTCGGGAAATGACAAGTACATTTGGTGGCGATCACTTTCTCACCACGAATGGAATGTTTGAATCAAAGGCATACATAAACCTACCTCCCGAGCAAAAATCGGAAATGCTGCGTTTATGCCTCGCTCACGAGCAATATGCACTTGTATACGAAGAGGTGTTTAATTCGGGATTCACACGAGAAATGGTAGAACGTCGCAATCAATCTATCAACAGATACGATCCTGGCCACTCAATGCTTTTTCGCACAAAACAGTCACTCGCCGCGTATCATCTCCAAGATACTTTTTTTGATCGCGAGATGATGAGTACGGCGGATATAGGGGGTGCGGTGGAAGAATATGGACTTCATAAGGTGCTTCTTGCCGTCTTGCGTGAATTCCAGAACTTGTCTGCCGACAAAGAGCAAAATACCGATTTTTTGATTGATTTTTGGATGAAAAATCGCAATCCCATATTTGCTAATGCGGTCGCAGACGCACTCTCGAAACAAAATCCTGACCGTGCCGCGGCGAAACTGCTCGAAGCAATCCGTTCTGATACGTGGAATCCTGCCGCCCTCGCTTCTATCTTATATCGTTTGGAGCTCGGTCGCATTGGTATATCGGAAGAAGGGGTCAGGTACCTCGAACACCTCTACGATTTGGGTGAATATAACAATCCGGATTTCTTTGCGAATAGACTTACAGCGAAAGGAGATGTTGGTGTGTTTAATAAAGAAAGAGAACTTATTGGGTACTTCAATCTTGGTGATCTCACACTGCCAGAAACACATGTTCGCGCCGAGGTGCTCAAAATAACGCAGGACCTGCTCTTCACAAGACGCGAAGCGGCGAACAGCGATGAGGTACTTTTGAGAGAGAAACTGATGAGAGAATTTACGAAACAGTATTTCTTCTTCTACAATGACCGTTTTTTCGATGAGACCGGTATTCGTTTCAATAACCTGAATTTCCGCGAGCAAGGTTGGTTTCTCCACTTTATGAATACTGACGATAAAGCTTTGAAAAAACGGACAATCGCATTTGTCCGCCAGTATGGAGAAAATGGACTGCGGGCGTTTCTTTCTCTTGAGTACGATCGAAACATGGGAACTAAAATTCTTGATTTCACCGACTCGTCGAAAGACATTTCGAATATCGAGAAAGTCTTAGGTATGTACTCGGCTCTCATAGGTATTCTTGATGAATCGGACGAAGAGGTGGTCGCAATTGCAGAAAGGATCGCAAAAAGCGCACGGGATATTCTTGAAAAAGCATACCAACAGCGTCATAGTCCCGAAGATGTTCGTAAACTTCTTGCCCGAAATTCGGTAAAAGGTCAGGTCCTTTTGGCCACATACCGTTTTCTAAGGGAGGAGAAGAAAATCACCAACATATCCGAGATAGAAGGAGTCACGTACGAAACACTCGCAGGCAGTTCGTTTGTGCAAGAGCCGGAGGCAATTGAGCCGCTCTGTACGCTTTATCGTAAAAATTATCCGCCTTTCACCGGCGAAGAGCTGGCTAAGCGATTTAGACATGATGTTGAAAAGAGGGGAGCAGTAGTACATAGAATTTCTTTTCAGGGCAAGGTTGTTGCATTCATGCTTGAGGTTCCGGTGGGTGATAAGCGTGTTCACGTGAGCGCACTCAATGTTGATCCTGAGCTTGTCGGCGCAAAACCGGGCGTGACACTACTTAACAAAATACTTGACCTCGTGAAAGAAGGTAATATCGTTGAAGCAGAAGCAGTGCCAAAGTTGGCAGAACAGTATTCAGAACAATATGGATTCGTAAAAATAGGCGAGTTCAACGACCCCGTTGACGGAGAACATCTCTTCAAGCTCGAGCTACGTCCTCTCGTGTCAGAGCACGTTTCCACTGCTCTTCGAACAGAAATCGATGCAGGGAATAAATCGCAGGATCGCTAATGATCGTTCCCATGAGGATGTCTTTCGTGAAAGTAACGTACGATATTTTTCCGTCATAGATTTCCATCGCAGCATGAAGCGGTGGAGCATCCTGATTGGGAATGAGACGCATATTGGTCAGATCTGATGCATCCTGTAACAATTCTGCGCGTGCGGCAGGTGTATCTGGCACGAGGAGTTTCTTAGGGACACCTTTTTTAATACGCGCTCGCACATATTCTTCATTGATATCGCCGACATACCCGTCGACGGTCTCCATATCGGCGTAGGTGTAGATCGTGTCTTTGCTCGTGAGGGAATCAAAGAGCACCTCGCGCACGCCATCACGCCCTTCATAAAACCGCACACCGGGGCGGCCGGTGGCGAGGTTGTAGAGGGATGAGAGATCAGGAAGGACAGTTTTGAGCGTTGTCGCAGCGCGTTCGGCCGATTTCTGCTGCGCTTCTATGCGGTCTTGCAAGATGGAAGGATGTGCGGGGGAGAAGCGGGCGACAGAGCCTTTTTCTTTCGCCTTCGTGACGAGGCCTATTTCTATCAGCTGTTTCAAAAGAGCATAGCCGAGAGTACGGCCGATACCGGCTTCGAGCGCGGCTTCGCGGGCGGGGAGAGCGCCTTTGTGCAAGAGCGCGCCATAGAGGGCGGCCTGATCGCGGGTGAGGCCGGATTGGGTTAATTGGTCTACGAATGAGACTGATTCCATGCTGAAAGGGTACTAGAAGATGTCCTAATTGTCAATAGTCTATGACAAATTTATGTTGATAAATCATATAAATACATACGTAATAAAGCCACATATGACGATTTTGACTAAACATAGAAAACATTGTTTGACAAAGTAAAGCTAGAAGAGTATACTATCGCCCGAAAGTTCGGGGCAGGAAGCGGAGACATGAACCCAGCGCACCTGACTCGTTTGCACGATAGCGCCGGTTTCCGAAAAGTGACGCGCAAACTCGCTTTAGGAAACTGTATGCCCAGGGATGGGACGCTATCACCCGTATCTAACTAACAGAGATATCGGCTGGTCAGTAAGGGACTAACCACCTCTTAGTGACTAGAAATGTCTCTGCTAAGCCGAGAGGCGAGGTGGAAACGGTTTGAGCAAGGGGAACCCTTGCTCAAACCAAAGATCTTTCACAGGTACTTGTGTCGCAAACCTCATGTAAGACACGGCGTGTCTTACATTGGGAAGATCGGCGGAGGCTCATAGTGAATAAACGTACTTTCTGAATGTGCGCGAAGTTATTCGCGCACAGGATTGAAAGTGTGATGGGTTTTAACGGCCAGGCCGGATTGCGCGCGGAGGGGGAGATGCATACCCCTCTCCACGGGCAATCCTGCCCTTGGGAGAAAAACCCATGTCGAATATTTTGAATTTGACTCAGCACGCAGCAACACCTGATCAGGTTCAGGCGGGTGTCGTTGAGCCGGCTGACAAGCCAGCCGTGAGCACCTTGCTCACATTCGACACGGCCCCCGACCAGGGGGAGCTGCAGCGGCGCGCGAGCGCCCTCGCGGCGATGGCCACGAATGCTGGAACACCCGCCGCCATGATCGGCGGCGCTCCTTACCTGATGGCGCCCTTGGAAAAGGCGCTCAGGGAGGCGGGCGTCAAGCCCGTGTATTCGTTCTCCGAGCGTCGCAGCTCGGAGCAGACCCAACCCGATGGGTCTGTCCGCAAAGTGAACGTCTTCGTTCACGTCGGGTGGGTTGAGGCCTAATCAGCCTCGCCCTATCCCAAGCCTGTCGGGAGAAATAATAGATAGGTACGGTTTGGTGCGACCGTGGTACGTCGCATCTTCTTCTTAACACATGTGCGAACGTGTGTTGAGAAGAGAGAAATCTCTTCCGACGCCGCTCCGGACGGAGAGCGGTCATGGCTAGGAGACATGCCATGTTCGACTTCATTTTCTCAGCCGGCTTCGGGGCTCTCGCAAACCTGATCCAGGTTGCGAGCGCGTGCGGTATCTACTGGACCGTGCGCGAATTGCTCCGAAGTCGGCGTCACGTCGCCATCATCGTGCGGAACAGCACGACTGGCGACCAAAAAGAATTGGCTCGCATCCCGGCACGCTTCGTCTCGCGCGCTGAAGTTATGGGCCTCGTGTCCCAGGCCGCAGGGGCGCCCCGGCTGGACTTCAGCCGATTCAAATTCGACTACGAGTTCCGCGAGGAAATCGTAGTTGAGTTGCCGGAGGAGAGTTACAAGCTTCTCCGATAGCGGCCCGCCGTGCGCAAGCGTGGCGAAACTGGTTCCCCGAGCGGTTGGAAACTGCTCGGGCTTCTTCCAAATGTACAAATACTTGTGCATTCCGAAGAGGTAACACTCTCGGGTTTGCTGTCTTCCCGATCAGAGACAGCCGTGGCAAAGGAGTTGGCCATGAAATATCAAGCGAGAAGAATTTACTCCTGGATGCCAGGCGGCGACAACGCCGCCTGGGCGTGGAAGGATCTCGGCCCTTCGCGCAACACTCCCGAGGAGGCTTTCGCGGACTTCTACTCCGAGGACGAGGAAGCCAAGCGTACCGCGGGGGCTCTCTCCGCGCGGTACGGGGACAACGACGAATATGACGTCGTCATTGTCCTTCGGGACGAGCGGTAGCGTTTCTGCCGCGGAGCGGGGCGGCGCTTCGATTAAATCCGCCCACTCTCTTGAGTACATTTTCATAAGTGTTTTCAAGAGAGTGGAAACGCTCTCGGATGCCTGCACTGTTTGCAGGAAGTCGTCGTGAATAGCGGCGCACATGGTGGAGGAACACCATGGAAAAAATCGAACTTGCCGATGTATTTGTCGGCAGTCACTACCACCAGGTGTGGCTGACCGGCGAAGAGTCGGTCGAGAGCATTGCGGCCCTCGACACGGCCGAGGCGTTGGCGGCGTTCAATGCCAACCGGCCGGAGTGGAATAACATTTCCACTCGCGACGTGGCGACCTGCCGCGTCGTTCTTGGCCTCCCGACGCCGGATTTAACGGAAGAGGAAGTGGAGAACATCCGCTTCAACCATCGTTTCCAGCGGCGGGTCCGGTTGCTCGGCGCCGAATACAAGGAGCGGCCGGTTGAGAGGCTGGTCATCCGCGGCGATCATGCCGGGTTCGTGGCGAGGATTCTCGGGGGAGCGTTCCTTCCCTTTGGGTCGCTCGCGAACATCGACCCGGCGGACGTCGTCGCGGCCGCGGGCTATGACTATGCCGCTCTCGGGCGGCTTTTCGCTGCTCTTGCGCCGGGCGACGGGCCGTTCGACCGGGCGTCGGATGTTGAGATCAACACCGCCATTCACCCAGCGAGGTTGACCCTCGTCACGCCGACGAGTGGCACTCGGATCGTCGTCGAGTGCACCGAATCGTGGTGGTACACCATCACGGTCGAGCTCGGCGGGTCGTCTTACCGAGCGGCCCAGATCATGGCCTCGTGGCAGGAGGCTGGCGTCGCTCTTAATTGCGACGTTATCCACGTCGAGCCGGTTTCCGCGGCCTCGTGAGCCGCGGCGGGAAGCCCAACCCGTAAAAATAGGGCGGTTACTGGAGCGAGGCGCACGGTTCGCGCCTCCTCCTCTTTTGAGCACATGAACTTTCGTGTGTTGAAAAGAGGGAAACCTCTCGGATGCCCGCACCGGTTGCGGGAAGTCGTCGCGAAAGTGGCGCCCATGGCAGGAGAATGCCATGACCAAAGACAAATGGCGGGAAGAGATTCTCGCTGAGCTTACAAAGGTTGAGGTTGGGGGCGAACGCTTCCCAGCCTTGTGTGGCTATAAGACGAAGGACGCGCACACGATTGACTGGCTCATCGCAATGAGCCAGTCAAGATCGAGACCCAACCAATACTACGCGCGGTGGTATTGGATGATAAAGGTCGGCGAGGAATCCGAGAAAGTCGACCGACCGGATGACGACGCGGACCTGAAGGTGGGTTATCTACCCAAGTATGGGCGAATAGCCTATATATACACGCGACTTGCACTTGCCGCCTTTCGTGTGGCGAGTTGGAAAGTTCGCGCGGGGGAGATGCCACCCAGCCCTGCATAAGAAGTGGTTGTGTGATGACGAGGCGCGTGGTTTGCGCCTCGTCTCTTTTTTCAAACGCATCGTGTTTGCGTCGGTGCGTTTGAAAGAGGAAGGAGAGAAGAGATGGCAAGAAAAGAGTACAAGCCAGGAGACATTGTCACGCTCGACGATATCGAAATTAGCGTCGCCACGTATCTTGCATGGAACGAGGTGGCGCGGACGACAATGCTTACTTTGGCTGCGGCCGGTGTGCGTCTGCATCCGTCGCAAATCCCTGACGAGCAAGCCACCCTTTTGGAGAATGGTTCGCTCGAGATATTCGCCGTTCTGCCGGGCGACATCAGGGTCTCGATGCCGATACCGGCGGGAGAGTGGAAGTTCAGGTGAGCTACCCCGCGCAAGCAAAGCTTGTGCGGGGATTTCTATTGTTCCTCCAACCAGCGGATGACGGCGTCGTTGCGTAGGGCGTGGGAGATGTGGGCGCAGCTCCAAAATTGTCGGAAAAATGGTATAATAAAAACGTATGAAAACGCTTGAGAAGGTGGCATTGTTTTGGGATGTGGATCACGCAACGCTCGATGAGGAGCAACATGCGGATTTCATCATCCGCCGCGTGCTTGCGCGGGGGGACATCGATGATGTGCGATGGGCGTTCTCGCGCTATGGGAATGAGCGCGTTGCCGCCGCTGCGCGCACAGCGCGCGATTTCGACGCACGCACCGCGCATTTCTGGAAGACGCATTTCGAATCGGCATATGCATCCTGAGATATTGGAGCCGAAAACTACGGCGGCGTTCACGCTTCTCGGCGCGCAGCCCCTCATGCACATTGAAAAGGGGGTGTACCTCGTCGGCGGCACGGCGCTTGCCTTGCAGTTCGGACACCGCGAGTCGGTTGATCTTGATTTCGTCTGTGAACAAGGATTCCCCACAAACTTTCGTGAGACACTGTCATCGTTGGGGATCGTGACGGTTGTGCGTGATGAAGAGAATACGTTCGATGGCACATTCAATGACGTGAAAATCAGCATGTTTGCCTTTCGGTATCCGCGGCTGTTTCCCACTCTTGCCTATGAGGGCATCGCACTTGCGGACGCGCGGGATATTGCCGCAATGAAGATTCTTGCCGTAACGCAACGCGCAGCCCGCAAGGACTTTGTGGATTTGTATATGCTCATTAAGCAGTACGGTCTTCCGATGCTGTTGGATCTCTTTGAACGTAAATATGCGGGGGCAACCTTTAGTCGTACGCACCTTCTGAAGAGCATTTCGTATTTTGCGGATGCGGAAGCCGACCCGATGCCGCGTATGCATGTCTCACTCAACTGGGAGGAAATAAAGCAGACGCTTGAGAAAGAGGCGCACGCGATGATTACTGCCTCTCGAGCCAACTAATGACCGCTTCATTGCGCATGGCGTGGGAGATGTGGACGCGGAGGTTTGATTCGTCGGCAAAGGCATTCCATTGTTATAATCCAAAATATGCAAAAGGAACTCGAAGACTTGGGGCTTTCGGAGAAGGAAGCCAAGGTATATCTTGCTGCTCTTGAGGTTGGGCGAGCAACGGCCGATCAGCTTGCTAAACAATCGAAAATTGTCCGCTCAACGACGTATGTCCAGCTTGAGTCGCTCATGAAAATGGGGCTCATAAGTACATATAAAGAGGGGAAGAAGACGTACTTCGCGCCGGAATCCCCGGAATTGTTACGCCGACTTTTGCAGAAACAGAAGGACGCCGTACAAGCGAAAGAACGGGACCTCGCATCGCTTCTGCCGGATCTCCTTCGGCAATTTGAGGGAGCGGGTGAGCGACCAGTAGTGCGGTTCTTTCCGGGAAAGGAGGGGGTGACTGTCACTCGAGAAGAAAGTCTTTTAACGAAAGAAAAGAAGATTCTCTCGATATTCTCCTACGATCATCTGCGGCAACTTTATTCTGAAGAAGAATTAGATGCATATTCCACCAAGCGCAAATCGCTCGGCATCCATTCGCAAGGAATTCATCTTCACAAGGCATATTTCGAGAAAGCAGGACTCGATGCTCTTACAGAGCGTCGATTCATAAGCCCCGACCAATTGCCGTTGACGATTGATGTCGCGATTTTCGATAATAAGACCGTACTTCGTTCGTTACGAGGTACACTCTTCGGTATCGTAATCGAAAGCGATCATATTGCAGATAACATGAAAACAATTTTCCATTTTCTCTGGAACCACGCTGCTTCACCGAAAGATTAGGAAAACAAACAGGCCGGAGATGCTCGCTGCACCTCCGGCCCACGTCAACATGAGAACATTTTGCTACCTTTCGGCAGCATCATATTTTTCCTAGTTGACTTTGGGACGGCTCACTCGCCGTCGCCGACTTTCCTAGACATAGTCCACTCCTTTTCAGTTTTGGACTACTTAAAACCCAACTTGTCGACGGGTCCGGGATCTAACCCGAGACGCCCCAATGAAAAAGAACAAGGCGTCCACGGAAAAATGTATCATTGACAACGTATATTGTCAATGTTTTGTTATGGTATAGCGTAGATACGCCAATCATGGCCAACATAAGCCACATTTATACTAATTAATATTAGAGCCATATATAGACCATATGCACTTTAATGCCAGTGGATATTGACAAATAAATACTCCTGTATATACTTTCGATTGTCAGTGTGAACTGACGCCCACCATATCCGGGAGACCCGTTCCTTAACAACTGAATAGGGTCTTATTTTTGTCTTTAACCCACGGGGCCGGGAAAGCCTCGTGGCTCTTTTTGTGAGAGTTTCCTGCGCCTCCCGCCCGAGTATCCCTCGGGTGGTGGGCGTAGGACGCTCTCGCGATTCCTTGCCTGCAGATGATGGCCACCAAATACATAACCGATGCTTTTGCATCAATCGTATCTTTTGTGTGGATAACCTCTCCTCATCAGCAGCAAAGGGATCTTTGATCCCGCAGCACACCAAGGCGCCTCTACTCTACGGGGGTTGCTGTTCTGCAGATAACGCCTGCAGTTGGTCGGATGTCCTCTGATCATAAAAACGAGGCCAGGCCATGCTCTTGCCTGCACACCTGCTCCAAGCGGCAACCCCGCGAGTAAAGGGGTGTGGAAAAGAGTGGGAGCCGGACGACTCCAATCCATCGTCCATCTTATTAAGAACTTATTCCGTGTACTGAAGAATGGTGCGCGTGTCATGCGGAACTTGCAGCGGATGGGATGGAAAGTCGGTCTCCCTGATGTTTGCCCGCCCCACATGTGCCCCAGGAGGAGAGCGCGCTATAGCCGACCGTGCTGCGCTCTCCTCACCATTCTTCAATACGCCGTGAGTTCTTAAACAGGATTTCGGCGTGTTGAAAACCTCATGGTTCCGGGTTACCGAACCGGCGAGTTACTTTGGGTGATCTCGTAAAAAATCACCCTCATTCTTGAGGGCACGAACAGTCGTGCTTTCAAAGATGATGTTGACCGCAGAGCGGTCCCGCGCGCTTGAAGAGGCTGCCAGCCGATTCTTGCGCAAGCGTGGATTCTGCGCCGACGGTCGGCCGAAGCGTGAGAAGAAGTCAGAGCAGTATGCTTTCGAGCATACTTGTTTTGTCTCGACTCCCACGAACGGTCGTCCCGGTTGGCGTCTGAAGAAGCGCTAGGGAACCCATGTCGGGTAGACAGGGGGCGGCGAGCGCCCTATCAACAGAAGCTCTCAATCCCAAAAGGAGGCTGAGCACTCGTGCGTGGCGCGACGCGACTTTCGCGCCTTCTTCAAAGTGTTTCGATGAATATTTTGAAGAGGAAACCAAGCACCAGAGCAAAGCACGGTGCTCGGCAGGCTCTCGTCGCAAGCCATCGAAGCGACGCAAAAGAACGGTGGCCGTGGAGAGAAATCCATGTATGCAACGTTCATGTTTGGAGCAAGTATTGTCGCGTTCGCAGGAGCAATCCTTGCGTTTGCCGCGTCGGGACGAAGCGCATCAGTCGAACGTGTCGGCCGGGGAATTCTGTGCCTCGGTGTTGCGGGAATTGTGGTTACGGTGTTTGTATACGTCATCATCCCCGACATTGCAGCACACCTTCGCTGACACATACTGTCTGCGCCAAACGACGCGTGCGGCCTCGGAAAAACCGAGGCCGCATTTCACGCAACAGGCTGAGGAGGCCGAGACAATGGATGTAACAAAAGGTCGTACTCGGATTTGTGCAGTTGAGGCGTGCACCAATCTCACCGCTAAGGCAACGGGCGGCAGTAGCCGTAAGATTGCAGGGTACGACGTGTGCAGACCCTGCTATCAGCGTGCATATGAGGTCGCGAAAGTGAGGGGCGTGCAGATACGCGACCTCGCTCTCTGCAACATCCCGGCACTTCAGTGCCGTTCGCCCACTCCGGCGACGACCTGTGCGCGGAATGGATGCAACGTGACCTTCGTGGAGGGAGAGTCTCGTCGTCATGTTGCGGGGCGCTCGGTGTGTGAAGCATGCTATCAGTACGTGTGGGCGAAGTCTCGCGAGAAGGGTGTTTCGATGATGGAAGCTCTCGAAGCGTGCCATCCGAAAAATACCTTTCGCCGTCCTCGTATGTACAAAATGGTGGCATGCAGCATGCCGTGGTGCAGCGAGGATGTTCTCGGACATCCCAACCATCTTGTGTCGGAGGAATTTCGGGCGTACGCGTGCGGCACATGCCGCATTTACCTCAAAAGCACTGCACGGCGATACGCGCACAGTGGAAAGTCGTGGCGGGAATGGGGTAGCGAAGCGGTTCGCGGCGCACTGAAAAGCCCGAACGAACCTGAACCCTGCGCGATGTCGTGGTGTACAAATCTAGTGCATCGTGAGGACGTGTGTAGACAGTATGGTCCGAAAGGTGAAGCTCTGTGCAACACCGACCGGATGTACTTGTACATGTACGCGCGCCGGAAAAGCGTCACGTTCGCCAAAGCTTTCGAGACGGCTCCGCCGCCGCGTCTTCTGCACATGCGAGGGAGGAAATGACCATCCTCCCACACAACGAAGTCCCGCGCCCATCCGGTGCGGGACTTCTTTTTTATTGGCGTGCAATACCCCGAAGCTCTGCTTCGGGGATGCACAGTAAATCTGAATCGGCGGTGGCCGATTCCTCTTCCAAAATAAAAGCCCCGGTCCCGCCCCGCGGAATACCTCGTCCCCTATGGGGCGAGGATCGACGGTGCGGGCTTTTTTATTGCTTCTCCAACCACGCAATGACCGCTTCGTTTGTGAGGGCGCGGGAGAGGTGGGGCGCGGGAAATTGAGCGCAAAATGTGGTAAAATATGCATATGAAAAAGCGTGCGCCGAAGAACGTCATGCCGTTTCGCCAGTCGCTTTTTTGGGACACCGACCCGAAGCGCATCGATCCCAAAAAACACGCGCAATATATCATCGAGCGCGTCGCCGATTTGGGGCGGGACGCGGAAGCGCGGTGGGTTTTGGATTACTACGACAAGCGCACACTCCGCCGCGTCATCGGAAAGTCGCGCGCTTTGCGGCCGCGGACGAAAACGTTATGGGAGCTTATGTTGCAAAAGTAAGCGACGTGTGGAACCTGCACGCGTTGCCGAGCGACACTATTCGCGCGCTTGAAAACCTCGCAAAAGAGGAATGGCTGCGGAGATCACATTGGTATTTGGCAGGAGGCACTGCACTCGCTCTCCAGGCAGGGCATCGCGTTTCGGTTGACTTGGATTTCTTCACTGAGGACAATCAATTTAAGGAAACGGAATTACTTGCTCACCTCGCGGAGGGGGGCAGCTGGGAGACGGATGTAGAGGAGCCGGGCACGATCTACGGCAAACTCCTTGGTGCAAAGGTGAGCTTCATTGCGTACCCGTTCTTTCTGCCTGCCGCAGAGCCGCATTGGTACGGCTCGATCCGCGTGCTCGACAAGCAAGACATCGCAGTGATGAAGATAATTGCGATCTCGCAGCGCGGCCGTAAGCGTGATTTTTTCGACCTCTTCTGGTGCGCGCATCACATCGAGCCCTTGGAGACGATCATTACGCGCCTCAAGGTGCAGTATCCGAGCGTGGCGCACGACTACCACCACATCCTGAAGGCGCTGGTGTACTTTGAAGATGCGGAGAGTGATCCCGAGCCGATAGTGCGTTTTGACGCTTCGTGGCGCGCGGTGAAGGCGTTTTTTCGGAAGGAAGTTCCAGCTATCAGTCTGCGGCTCATACGCTAAGTTTTTGATCGAGCGCCGGTGCGGAGGTACATCTACTGCCCCTCTAGCCATCGGGTCACCGCCTCATTTCTAAGCGCGTGCGCGATGTGGGCGCGGAGGTTTGATTCGTCGGTGTTCGGATAGTGTTGCTTCGCGTGTTTGAGTTCATTTTCAAGACGCTCCGGGTCGGCGTCGAGCTTTTCCGCCTGCGCGATGTGTGAGAGAACGAGGCGCACTTTAGCGCGTTTGTCGGCCGCGTCGTCCCATTCTTTGCGGATGTCCTCAACACTTTTCTTCGTCTCGGCGAGGTATCTGTCGAACGTGAGCCCCATGCGTTCGATATCCTGCTTCATTCGTGCTTCCATATCATCGAGCTCGTATTCCTTGAGGATAGCGGGGTAGTTGACCTTTGACTCCTTCACCAATTCGTCGAGCATGGCCGCGCGGCGCTTTTCGAGCTCGTGCATTTCCTTTTCGTTCTTGATGTTCCCGCGCACGGCTTCGGTGAATTTCTCGCTGCTCTCGTAGCCGAGGGATTTCACGAATTCATCGTCGAGTTCGGGGAGGTCTTTCTCTTCCATTGCGCGCGCCTGGTCCGCGGCTTCGGCGGGGGAAAGACCGAGCTCGACTTTCGTGATGCGCGCGCGTTCGCGCTTCAAGTGGTTCAGGGTTTCTTTATGCTCGTCGTCGGTCACGGTGACTTCCGTTCTCGATCCGTTATGCTTCTTCGCAATTTTCGCGTAATCAGGGAGCTTCACTTCGGGTGCGAGCGGTGCACGGGCGGTGAAGACGATCGGCTCTGTAGCGGGGAAGATTGTGGGTGCCTTCTCGACCGTGACCTGCGGCGCGGCAACAATATGTGCGTTCTCTCCTGCCTGCGCAGGCAGGTTCGCGAGCATTTCCGGAAGCTCGTGATGAATGGCATGCTCGATGGTGCGACGCAGGATCTCCGGCTCGCCCACGGCTTTCACCACCTGCTCCTCAGGGGCTTTCCCGGGGCGGAAGCCGGGGATGTTCGCGTCCTTTTTCAATTCCGCGATGACATGTTTGCGGTGCTCGGCGATAGATTCGGACGCTATCTCGCCTTTGAGAATGAGTTCCCAGCGCTTTTCATCGCGGGTGACGTTTGGCTGTTTGGACATTCGGCGAGTCTAACACCCCATATCAAAACCTCACAAGGTTTCTGATCACACATGATGTGTTCGCTGATTTTGGTACGGGGCAGGAACAAACCGCCGTGCGCCTAGGCGCACGGCGGCGCTCCATGGAAAACTAAATATTGTTCAGCTCGACGCTATTCTCTGATTCGAGGCTACTCATATCCATGGCGTTCAGGTCGGCTTCGATCGAGGAGACGTCGTCGGACGAGCTTTGTGGCGGGAGGCCTGCGGAAGTATCGCTCTGCAATTCGCCGACTGGCTGCTCATCTTGCATCATCGAATTATCATTCGGGATATAGGGTACGTCGTTGTTCATTTGGTTGTTTATCTTTGCCCCCCAGAAATAGAGGCCTCCGGCGATAAGAAGAATGATGACGATGACCGTGCCCGCAATGGGGCCCATGGATGATCTCGGCGGCTCGGGCGGCGGGAACTGATTACCAGAGGCAATCGGGTTTTGGTTCGTGTTCATGGGGTCCATAGAGCTGGTTCCTATACTGGTTACTGGTTACTAGTGGATCCTCCTGTTGTTTCTGAAGAGGCGGATGCGTTGGTGTTCGCATGCACGGTCTTATTGAGAGAGACGAGTTCGCGGACAGCTTCTTTCAGAGCAGCATGAGCCGCTTTGATACTTGCCTGGGCCGTTTTGATGAGAGCGCGAAGCTCTGTCTTTACGGTCTCACGATCGCTTGTGTCATTGACGCTTTCGATATATGCGGCAACTGCTTGCGCATCGGCTTGTGCGGTTGCGACGGCGGTTGTGGCGACCTCGACTTTCGCTTCGACGGAAGCAGTCGCGACGCCTTCCGCCTTCAACTTTTCAATGCGTGACTCGACGCGTGCAATAAGCCGCTCGAACTGACGAACGGCAAGGACGAACCGTTCTTTGATGAGGCCTGCGTGGATGCGGACCAGAGAGCGGAGCTTCGCAGTTGCCTGAAGGCGGTCTTTAGCGATGTCAACGCGCGCTCCGACGGCGTTTTGCAAAATATCCTTCTTCTCTCCCGGAGTCTGTGCGCCCTGGAGCTGCATTTTTGTGTCGGCGCGGAGTTCTTGCTTCGCTTCCATCGCATTTTGCCGGATGTTCTGCTGCACCGCTTTTGCCTTGCGGATGAGGTCAAGGGGCTTGATGAGATTACTGGAAGAATCGGTCTGTACTTCGACACTTGCATTTACGCCCGCGTCGACGCTTGTTTCCTGTGCAAGCGCGAAGCCGACGAACGCGAGGGAGACGAGGATCACGAGAACGAGAGGGAAATGTTTGAGTGATGCTTTGAATTTCGTCATCGAGCGTGTCCGGGAAGTCATGGATACAGCATAGCGCCCCGCCGCTCTTCGCGGCGTGGCGCAGGTGTGTATAACTAGGGCGCTCGACGGATGTGCTTCTTCCGGGTACGGATTTTTCCAGCTGGAAAAATCCTCGGGTCCTCGGCCGCCGCCTGCGGAGCCCCGGAACAAGCGCATCCGCTCTCGCTTCGTGAAAAGAAAGTTGAGAATTACCTTCCAAACTTTTCTTTATAGAGCTTCACCGATTTTTTGATGGCCTCGAGAGCTTCTACCTTACCTTTGAATTCGTGGACAGTTACAACAGAGGGCTTCTTTTTGAGCTGTTTGATGGTCTCAAAGAACAACTTTATCTCTTTGAGAGCATGTTTGTTGAGATCACCTACGTCTACGACATCTTCCCATCGGCGATCATCTACCGGTACTCCGATGATTTTGTCGTCCGACTCACCGGTGTCGGTCATTTTCATGAGAGCGACAGGGCGAACGGGAACAAGAATGCCGGGGTGGATCGGGAACGAGGAAAGGACAATGACATCGAGCGCGTCGCCATCCTCCCAGAGTGTCTGGGGCGCGAAGCCGTAATCGAATGGATAGGGGGTCGGACCGTAATTCGCGCGGTCAAGTTTGATGAGACCTGTCTCTTTATCAATTTCGTATTTGTTTGAGGAACCACGGGGGATTTCAATGATGACATTGATCTCATCGGGAGCATTTTTGCCAAGCGGGACATCGTGCCAGAGGTTCATATTTAGGGAGTGTAGCAGATTGACATGCGGAGCACGAGGGTGTTATCTAGCTCCGGGCATTCCGCCCTTGATGGAGATGCACATGCTGACACCAGGTCAGTTCTACGCGAAAATCGAGCTGGTATCCGGTTGGTTTCTCAAGAATGCTCGGGAGAAGAAGGAGCCGTCTCGCATGGTCTATGACGGCGACGTCATCTCTTCTGCTAAGTCGTTCGGGCTCGAGGCGGAGGGAACATTCAACGCCTGTCCGATCACACGAGCGATCGTGCTCGCAGCATATGAGCCGAATAATGCCATCGGCGTTCTCGCAGCTGCGCAAGCCGCTTGGGAACACTACCAAGCTACGGCGGCCCAGAAGACCGCGGCCTGACGACTTTCGGGTAGCAAAATACAGCGAGGCCGTGCATGCACGGCCTCGCTGAAACTTTTCATCGATTACTCAACATCCTCTTTTATCTCCTGAATCTCCTCTTTCTCGACCGCTTTCTCTTCGGGAGTTTCAGCCGGCACATCGCGATCCTGTTCGACAACGTCTTCTAAATCGCCGTCGGCGAACGCTAACTTTGTGGTGGGCGTTTCTCCTGCAGGAAGATCGGCGGGGATCCTCTCCTTCTTTTCAGCGCTCTCTCCCGTCTCGACCTGCTCGCCGCCTAAGGAGCGGATGTCAATTTTCCAGCCGGTGAGGCGCGCCGCGAGGCGCACGTTCTGTCCGCCGCGGCCGATCGCGAGTGATTGCTGGTCTTCGGCGACCTGTACCGTCGCGCGGCTCTCTTCTTCATTGAGCTCAATTTCCATCACCTGCGCTGGTTTTAAGGCCTCTTTCACGAATTCAGACGGATTTTCCGACCATTCAACAACATCAATTTTTTCGCCGCCAAGCTCTGACGTGACGACCGCGACGCGCACGCCCCGCTGGCCGACAAGGGAGCCTACGGGGTCCACATGTTCTTCATTCGAGAAGACGGCGATCTTCGCGCGGCTTCCCGGCTCGCGCACGACGCCTTTCACTTCGACGACGCCGGAAGCGAGCTCGGGCACTTCAGCTTCAAAAAGTTTGGTGAGGAAGCGCGGGTGCGAGCGCGAGAGGCGGATGAACGTACCGCGCACGCCTTCATCTACGCGCAGGAGAAGCGCGCGTACGCGCTCGCCTTGGCGATAGCGCTCACCGGGGATCTGCTCGTCATACGGAAGGACGGCGGTCGCGCGGCCAAGGTCAATGTAGAGGTTACCGCGCTCGAAGCGCTGGACGTGGCCGGTCACGATCTCGCCTTCGCGCTCGCCGTATTCGGAAATGATGGATGCGCGCTCCGCCTCGCGGATCTTCTGCATGATGACCTGCTTTGCGGCCTGTGCGGCGATGCGGCCGAATTCCTCCTTGGTTTCCAGGGGGAAGGAGATCTCTTCATCAAGCGCCGCGTCCTTTTTGATGCGGCGCGCGTCTTCTATCATGATGTGCTGCTCTGGGTTGAAGCGCGAGCGGTGATCTTCCTCGCTCGTCGGCTCTTCGTCTTCTTTGCGCACCAAGGTCTCGTCAACGACGATCTTTGCCTGGCGGAATTCGAGATCCCCCGTTTCCGGGTTAAAGGTTGCGCGGATAATCTGCCCGCGCTTTCCGTATTCGCGGCGATACGCGGCGGCTAAGGCCGTCGCAATCGCTTCGACGACACTTTCGCGCGAGATACCTTTTTCCTGTTGCAATTCGTCGAGCGCACTATTAAGGGTCTTGAGGTCAAAGAGGGCCATATGAATAGCTTGTAGCTTTTAGCTGGTAGCTTGTAGCAGAATACTTTTTATTAAATAAGTCCGCCTTCCGGCGGACTGAAATACACTTCTGTATTCAGCTGTGAGGACAGTGTAGCAAGAGTAAGACCCTTGTCAAATTTTTGAGGCGGGCTTATGAGACCCGCCTCTCTGCATCGGACGTGCGTCAAAACTGTGCACGTATCTCATTGAGGAGCACGCGGCCGGGAGCGGTTAGCGCGAATCCTTTATTCATCTTTTCAACCAAGCCTCTTCTTTCAAGAGACTGAAGAGAGCGTTGCGCGACGTTCCAGTGCAGGCCGGTTGTGTTGCAGATTTCTCGGATACTCACCCCTTCGCTCAGGGAGCACTTCTCCAAGTGGGAGAGGATGAGTATTGTTGTTGCTGAGTTGCCGCAGCGGGCCTTGATCTCATCGGACTCTGCCTTAGCGTTTGCAAGATGTTTCTGGAATGCCGCTAGACGTTCAGTCAGTGTTTTCATGGGTCCATCTCCCAAAGAGCACCTGCCATAGTGCAGGAGGTTGCATATAAGCATAGGAGCTTGCGCGGAGCAATGTCTTCACTATGTCGTATAATATCTAGAATGAGAAGTGCAGGAATCGTGCTTGTTGCCATTCTTATGATGCCGCCTTTTGCGTACGCGAAAGGGGAGGATGCGGCATCCCAAGTGCTCGGGGGTGTGCAGGAGGCAGGGCACACTGCCGTGCAATCAATAGAGTCGTTGCGCCTCATGGTTTTTGAGGGCTCAACTGCGAAGATTGAGGCTCTCAAGGAGGCGCGAGCGCGTGAGGAGGAGCGCTTGAGGGCTGAAGTCAAGGATGACGTGAACGTCGATGCCTTGATCACCGCACAGGCGCGGCCGCACGTGGATAATGTAGAGGACTCCAGCGGTATCGTCGAAGGCCTCATGATGCAGGCCCTGCAGGTTGTCACCTTTATCTTCGGTCAAATGTTCGTTTTCTACCCGCTTCTCATCATTGTGCTGCTTTGGTTCGTGCGTTTCGTGTGGAGAAAAGTAGCGGCAAGGTAGTTGGCGGCGAGTGTTATAATCAACCGGTGCGCAAGTGTGCGTTTACTAGTAACCAGCTACTAGTAACCAGTAACTAGCTTCATGTACATTTCTGATGCCCCATTGAAGACGTTCCTCTCCGATGCGAATCTAGTCTCGCAGAAAGATTTCGATTCGGCGGAGAGGGAAGCAAAGGATAGGAAGCAGCCGATCGGGGACATCCTCATTGCGCGCAATTTGATCGGCGAGGATGAGCTGCGCCGCACCTATGCCTATGTCTTAGGCATCCCCTTTGTCTCGCTTGTAGGCCAGAACATCCCCTTCGACACGCTCTCCTTGGTTCCGGAGCCGGTCGCGCGGCGCAACAACATCGTCGCGTACAGCCATAAAGATGAGCAACTTGAGGTCGCCATGCTCGATACCGATGACTTGGCCGCGATCGATTTCATAAAGAAAAAAACGCGCCTCAAGGTCTTGCCGCGCCTCACGGACGCTCCTTCTATTAAAGCCGCGCTCAAGCAGTACCAGCGGGGGCTCAAGGATACTTTGGGCGACGTCATCAAGCGGGAGACGGATGCGCTTGCAGCGTCTGGGACTGCCGAGGGGAAGGAAGAAGACATGCGCAAAATGGCTGAAGGAGTGCCAGCGGTGCGCATCGTGGATACGCTCTTGCGCCACGCGGGCGCCCAGAACGCCTCTGACATCCATATCGAACCTCTCGAGGAGAGTTTGCTCATTCGCTATCGTATCGACGGTCTTCTCCATGATGCGATGGAGCTTCCAAAGCATGCTGCGCCGGCGATCACCGCGCGTGTTAAGGTCCTCGCGAACATGCGCTTGGATGAAAAGCGACTGCCGCAGGACGGCCGCTTCGGCGTCGAGGCCGGCGGCGAGAAGATCTCGTTCCGCGTCTCGGTTCTTCCGACCTACTTCGGCGAGAAGATCGTGATGCGCCTCCTTAGGGACAATATTTCCGGCTTTACGATGGAAGCATTGGGTTTCCACGGCGCTGCGCTCGAAGTGATGCACGAAGCCGTCAAAAAGACGACGGGGCTTATCTTGACGACGGGCCCCACGGGCGCCGGCAAATCGACGACACTTTATACGCTTCTCGACATCGTGAACACGCCGGATGTGAATATTTCGACCGTGGAAGACCCTATCGAGTACCAGATGAAGCGGGTGAACCAGACGCAGGTGCGGCCGGATATCGGCTTTACCTTCGCGAACGGTTTGCGGGCGCTTGTCCGTCAGGACCCGGACATCATCATGGTCGGGGAAATTCGTGACAAAGAGACGGCCTCGCTTGCCATTAATGCCGCCTTGACCGGCCACCTGGTACTCTCGACCTTGCACACGAATTCCGCCGCGGGCGCCATCCCGCGCCTTTTGGACATGGGTGTCGAGCCGTTCCTTTTGGTGTCTACACTCCAGGTCGTCATCGGGCAGAGGCTCGTGCGCAAACTCACTGCTTCCCGCGAGAAGTACGAACTCTCGCGCGACGAGCAAGCGCAACTTGAACATAGTATTGATGCAGGAGTCGTCCTCAAGTCCTTGAAGGAAGAAAAGATAGTGCCGAAGGATGCGACCTGGAAGAATGTGCCGTTCTACCGGCCGAAGGGGACGGACGAGAACCTCGAAGGATATTCGGGGCGCATGGGTATCTATGAAGTCCTGCCGGTCAATTCGACCATTAAGGAGCTTGTGATGAAGAACGCGACGGCCGATGACATTCATGCACAGGCGCGCGCCGAAGGAATGCTCACAATGAGCGAGGACGGCATCTTCAAGGCAGTGCAGGGTGTTACGACCATAGAAGAAGTGTTGCGCGTCATCACCGAGTAGCATCATGGCGAAATTCACGTACACGGCGGAGAAGGCGGGCGGGGAAGTCTACAAAGGCGTAGCACTTGCACGCGATCGCTTCGAGCTCTATGAGATCGTGCGCCGGGAAGGTGGCCGCATCATCTCCGTTGAAGAAGACCGAGGAAAGGGGGTCGCAAGCCTCGCCTATTGGAACTCGAAGTTCTCGACGGTCCCGCAATATGAGAAAGTCCTCTTCGCACGCAACTTAGGGGCGATGCTCGGCGCAGGGCTTGCCCTTGCGCGCGCCTTGGCCATCATCGAGCGGCAGACGAAGAATGCGCGGCTCACTGAAGTCGTCGCCGAACTTTCATCGAGCGTGCGACGCGGGGAGACTCTGCATAGCGCGCTCGCGAAATTCCCGCACATTTTCCCGAAACTCTTTATCGCGATGGTGCGCGCGGGCGAGGAAGGGGGTCAACTCTCGCAATCATTGACACTCGTTGCCGACCAGATGGAGCGCATGTATGTCTTGAAGAAGAAGATACGCGGCGCGATGCTCTATCCCACCATCATTGTCATCGCCATCATCGCGATCGGCATTTTCATGATGATAAACGTCGTGCCGACCTTGGCGCAGACCTTCGAGGAGATGGGTGCGGAATTGCCAGCCTCGACGCAAGCGATCATCTCCGTTTCCAATTTCCTCGTGCAATATACGATCGTCGCGATCTCGGGCGCGGTACTTTTCTTCGGCGGCATCTATGGCGCTCTCCACACGCAACTCGGAAGCCGTTTCAAGGATTTCGTCTTCTTGCACATACCGCTTATCGGGGGCATCGTGCGGGAGGTGAATGCGGCGCGCACTGCGCGCACCTTGGCCTCACTCCTCTCATCCGGCGTCGATGTCATCACGGCCTTGGATATCGTCGCGGACGTCGTGCAGAACAGTTATTTCAAAACGGTCATCGTGCAGGCGAAGGAGAACGTGGGGAAGGGCGAACCCCTCTCCGCCGCGTTCGTGCGCGCGGAACACCTTTATCCGGCGTTCGTCGGTGAGATGATGTCGGTCGGCGAGGAGACGGGGCAGTTGACTGACATGATGAAAAAGCTCGCGATCTTCTATGAGGACGAGGTGGATCGGAAGACGAAGGACATGTCGACCATCATTGAGCCGTTCCTTATGGTCGCGATCGGCGGCGCGGTCGGTTTCTTTGCGGTCGCGATGATTAGTCCGATCTATCAGCTGTCGGAGAATATTTAGGGCTCGCGGCGGCGGGGATATATCTTCCACCCGAACACGACCCGTGTAGACGCATGGGTATCGTGAGCTACTGCTGTATGTCGTCACGTCTGTTTATTCCCTGCGCAATGTTCTCTGGAAGTTATATCCCCGCTGCCGTCTCGCCACCGTCTCGTTGCGGTTGGAGAAACTGCGCCGTTCGGGTAGGCTGGTGATGGACGAGAGTCCAGTGCAACATCCGAATCAGACAGGAGAGAGTTCATGTCTCGGGATCTTTCGACGACGGTACTTTTAAATGCCGCCAACCTCCTCGAGCCGGACGGTGTGTGGATCCAAAGAACGTGGGGGAAGATCGGCTATGTGTCGGTCAAGCGCCTTCGCAAGGCTATTCGTCGGCGTGACGAGTTGACTGCTATGTGCCCCGAGACCGCAATTCGTGTTGCCGCGGTCGGGCTCCTTAACGGGTCAGCAGGCAAGCGCGTCGGCAATGAAGCCGTGAAGCGCGTTCGTGAACACTTGCGACTCGGTAAGCGTTCTCTTCCCGGGTGGAATGACGAGTCGGGACGCACGAAGGATGAGGTGGTCGCGGCCCTGCGAGAGGCGGCTACTACTACCTAGTATCGACTTACTCGGTCTTGCACGACTGCGGCGGAATCGCTTTGCGATTCCACCGCCTTTTGTTAACTACCCAAAACAGTTACACAAACGCACGCTACAATAGAGAGATGATGCGTGAGGGACGCCGTCTTTCTTTTGCTACAGGCTACAGGCTACAGGCTAAAGGCTCAATGCGTGGCTCAACTCTTCTGGACGCGGTCGTCGGCACCGCGCTCATGCTCGTCGTGTTCGTGGGAATAGTGGGTGCGTTCCGGCTCGCCATCATGGCGGTTTCGAATAACAAAGCGCGCGCGGGCGCGATCGCGCTTGCGAACGAGCGTTTGGAATATATCCGTAGCCTCTCTTACAACGCGATCGGTACTGCGGGCGGGATCCCGTCGGGCGCGATCGCACAGTCGGAAATCGTTACTCTTAATGACGTTGCCTATACGCGCCGTACCTTCGTGAGCTATGAAGATGACCCCAATGACGGGCTCGGCGGTGCAGACACGAATGGCGTTACGGCCGATTACAAAGCCGCGAAAGCATCCGTTTCCTGGGAGTCGCGCGATGGGACACATACGCTCACCTTGGTCTCGCGCATCTCGCCGCCAGGCATTGAGACGAACGTGCCGGGCGGGACGCTTCTCTTTGATGTCGTGAACGCTTCGATCGATCCGGTCGCGAACGCGGAGATACGCATCGTGAACGACACCATCAGTCCCATGATCGATATGACGACGTACACGGATTATGACGGCACGGCGAGTGTCATTGGCGCGCCTGCTGGTTCGGATTACGAAATCACCGTGACGAAATCAGGATACTCGACGACGCAAACCTACGGCGCGAATGCGACGAACACGAATCCCATTCCGGCGCATTTGGGCGTTGCGGAAAGTCAGACAACAGCGGCAACATTCGCGATCGACGTATTGAGTTCAAAGACGGTCGAGACGTACACGCCAGTTACACGCGCGACCTCGACCGATCCGTTTGCAAATGATTCGCGCATCGCGTCATCGACGAACATCATCGTCTCGACCGGCGATGCACATCTCACGGGGACTGTAGGTTCCTACCCCGCGTACGGCGCGCTCATCTCGACGGCGGTTTCAACGACATCGCTCGCGCAGTGGCATGCACTCTCGTGGAGTGCAGATGAACCTGTAGGAACGGATGTCACATTCCGTATCTATGATGTAACGGGGACCTCGCTTATTCCCGATGCACAAATTCCTGGCAATAGCGCGGGACTGACCAGCTCTCCCGTCGATCTGCAAAATGTCGCGACGACGACGTACCTCTCGCTCACGGTCCACGCGACCTTGACCTCGAATGACGCGAACGTCACACCAGCTATTGATTCGTGGAGCGTTTCAAATGATTCGGGACCGGTGCCGCTTTCGAACCTGTCGTTCTCTCTCACAGGAGCGAAAACCATTGGCACGACCGCGGGCGGTGCCCTCATCTATAAGTATGACAATCAGGCGCTTTCGAGTGGTGCCACCGGAGCGGTAACGATCAACAATCTCGAATGGGATGCGTACACGATCGCCGTACCGGCCTCCACAGGCTACGACGTTTCATCCGCGTGCGGTTCGCAACCAGAAGCGCTCGCGCCGGGCACGTCGCAGACGACGCGCCTCTTCCTTTCGCCGCACACAACGAACTCGCTTCTCGTGGATGTAAAGAATGGCGCCGGTGTCGTGATCCCGAATGCAAGCGTGCGGCTCTACCGCACTGGCTACGATACGATGCGTTCTTCCGACGGGTGCGGCAGCGCGTTCTTCAGCGGCCTTTCTGCGGGGACGGTGGGAGGAGGGAATCCGTATTCCATTGACGTGCAGGCAAGCGGCTACCAGGCGTATACCTCCGCCGAAGTGAACGTCTCCGGCACGTCGCGGCTCTCCATAATTCTCAATAATTAGTTTGTAGACTGTAGACTGTAGTGTCCCAAGATACAACGTATGTTTTCAACTACAAACTACAAACTACAAACTACACACTGTGCAGGAATGACTCTCATCGAGACTGTGGTGTGGGTCGCGATAACCACGACCGCCATGCTCACCATCGTCTCGAGCGTGCAGTACTTCTACCGCACGAATACCTACACCGTGGAGCAGTCGGCGGCGATCACCTCGGCGCAGCGCGGCATCGAGGATATGGTGAAGACCGCGCGAGAAGCCTCTTATTCTTCAAATGGCGCGTACCCAGTGATCGCGATGTCGACGAGTTCCATTTCTTTTTATGCCGATATCGATACCGATCCTTTTATCGAGCAGCTCCGGTACTTTGTTGACGGTGGATCTCTCAAGCGCGGTATCATCGACCCTTCCGGTGATCCGCCCGTCTACACCAATCCTGAAACCATCTCGTCAATTTCCGATTACGTGCGTAATGTCGACCAAGGCGTCGCCACGTTCCGCTACTATGACCTCAATGGCGCCCTCATGACCGACTTCTCCGACATCGCAGCACTGCGCTTCATCGAAGTGACGATCGTCGTCAATATCAATCCCTACAGGTTGCCCAACCAATTCACACTCCGCTCGACCGCGGCCCTGCGAAACCTAAGGTAGCTTTCAGGTGTCAGCTTTCAGAAAAACATGAAAACAAAATCTACAACACAGTTCGCATTTCCTGACAGCTGTAAGCTGAAAGCTGAAAGCTCACGCCGCGCTTCGCGCGGTGTGACGGTATTGTTGGTCTTGGCATTCATGGGCATCTTCCTTTTTCTTCTCGGCACTATCTTGAGTTATGTCTTGATGCAAGGTCGGTATGGCCGTGCACTCTATGCGCGCGAACAGGCGGTCAATATCGCAGAGGCCGGTTTGGAGTACTACCGATGGTTCCTCGCGCACAATCCGGGGGTCATGGTGGACGGCGTAGGACTTGTTTCGCCGGCGACGTATGCCGTTCCTGATCCGGAAGGTGGCGATGTGGGTTCCGCGCAGGTGACGGCGACCCTGAACACCTCATGCGGCGTCGTGCAATCGGCCGATCTCGTCTCCGTCGGCACGGCAGAGATCAGTCCTTTATTTACGCGCACCTTGCGTGCGCGCTACATGAAGCCCTCGGTTGCCGAGTATTCGAACATCATCAATGCGAACGTCTGGGCAGGCGCGGATCGCAACATCACCGGCTCGTACCACTCGAACGGCGGCATTCGCATGGACGGCACGAACAACTCCATCGTCTCGAGTGCGGTCTCGACGTGGTCGTGTACGTCCTCATTCGGCTGCTCGCCGACGCAAACTAAACCGGGGGTATTCGGCGGCGGGTCGGGCTCCGCCCTATGGCAGTATCCGGCGGCATCATTCAATTTCGCCGGTATCTCGACCGACTTCCCGGCGCTCCAGACATATGCGGATAATGACGGCATCAAACTGAACCCGACGAATGTGCGGGTGAACGGTGTCCAGCAAGGAGGAACATTCTCATCGGTCGGCGGGAGCGATCAGCGCGGCTTCCGTATCGTCCTCAATGCCGACGACACTATCGATGTGTATCGCGTCACGGGAACGACGGGTGTCTACGCGCAGCGCATCGACAACATCGGCACGTGGGTGACGGATTACCACATCATCTCAAGCGAGAGCTACCTTGGCCGCTACACTATTCCCTCCGATTGTCGCGTCATTTTCGCGCAGGCGAAGGTGTGGCTCGAAGGTGTCGCCGGTGGAAAAGTAACGGTCATCGCGGCGGATATCGGCAGCTTCTCGCCGGACGTTATATTGAGCAATAACATCACCTATGCTTCCGGCACGGGCTTCTCCGGTCTCACGGCTGTCGCGGAGCGCTCCGTCCTCATCCCTTTGAATTCGCCGGATGTCATGACCATTCGCGGCGTCTTCGTCGCGCAGAACGGCTACGTGGGGCGCAACTACTACCAGCAGGGCGGCACGCGCGGCGTGCCGTCGTCGTACAACTCGTACATTATCCAGTCGTCTTTGACGACGATCGGAAGCGTCGTTTCCAACAACCGCGTCGGGACGAAGTGGAGCTGTGGCGGCTCGGTCTGTTCCGGCTACCAAAATCGCGTCGACACCTACGATCGTCTTCTCGCCTTCGACCCGCCGCCCTTTACGCCAGCGGCGAGCCCGGATTACAAGCTGGTCTTGTGGAGGGAGCAGTAGGCTCGTCGCGCGCAGGAATGTGTTTTGCC
>ERZ1292623.572-Hain-H51-01um-R1-572-length-39267-cov-6_pt2 | contig 29026 bp, 31 predicted proteins | sample MGYA00564398_ERZ1292623 | MGnify/ENA primary metagenome ERZ1292623 (study PRJEB36523, sample SAMEA6512633) | groundwater metagenome | collected 2019-01-07 | study: AquaDiva: Metagenomics assemblies of 32 groundwater samples | reverse complement strand
TCTACTGTTGACCTAACTAATTATGCTTTGAAGAACCAATCTGAAACTTTTACTGGAAATATTACTACAACTCAAACTGGATTTTTTGGTTGGATTGGAAGTTTGACCTCAAGAATAACAGGTTTATTTGTAAGAGATATTGATGCTTCTGGTAATGTAAATGCTTTAGGAAATGTAAGTGCTACATACATATTAGGGGATGGAAGTTTACTCACTAATTTGCCTGCTGCTGGGGCTGAATCAGATCCTATCTTTGTTGCTGAGAACTCTACATTATGGGGTGCTATTAATTCTAAATTATCTTCTTCAGATCAGAGATATAATGATACTGTTTTGGTTAACTCGGTTAACACTAATGCTAATATTAGATCCTTGGGTTTCTACAATATAAGTGAGGTTAATGGCTTGATTGCCGGTATAAATGGGGGTAACTCTAGTTTTAATCAGACTTTAACTGATAGTTTGTATTATCCAATTAATAATCCTTTGAGTTTTGTCAATATTTCGCAGCTTTCAAATTACAATGAAACAACTTTAATTAATTCTGTAAATCAAACCTTAAATTCCTTAAAATTAAATGTAAATGACCAGAGATATAATGAGAGTCTTATTATAATTGGAATTAATTCAAGTTCTAACGTTCAATCTCTTGGATTTTACAATATTTCTCAGATTAATGCTTTATTGGCAACCGCGGGAAATGCTAGTTTTAATCAAAGCTTGACTAATTCCATTTACTATTCAATTAGTAATCCTATTAACTTTATCAACTCTACCCAAGCTAGTACTTATAATGACAGCGTTATTATCTTGTCAATTAATTCTTCTCTTTGGAATTATATTGCTGCTAATCAGGCTGCATGGAATTTTACATTTAACGAGACTTACAATAGATTACTTGGAGCACAATGTCCTGTTGGCTACTTAGTTAATGGGACTTTAACAAATGGGACTCTTAGTTGTTTACAGAGTGCTCAAACTGAGTCAGATCCATTATGGACTGCTAATTCCAGTCTTGTTCTTTATATTAACAACCTGCCTTTAGCCAATAGAACAATTTCTCATATAAACAACATTACCGGATTTTTCTTTAACTATAACCAGACGAGCCCTGCCAATAGTTATACTAACTCCGTAAACTCTTCTATAATCTCATGGGTTGATTTGTTCTTTGCTAGAGTTGCTAATGTCTTCAATAAGACGGAAGTGCAGACTCAATATTACAACAAGACTGAAATTTTGAACTTTGGATTTGTTAATTCATCCGGACTTTTTGATTACAATGATACTAATTTAATCAATGCTATTAATCAAACTCTTACAACACTAAAATTAGATGCTAGTGATCAGAGATATAATGAAACTGCATTAGTTATTGGGGTAAATAATACTGGAAATATTCAATCTCTTGGATTTTACAATGTTTCTCAGATTAATGCTTTGTTATCTGGAGTGGGTAATTCAAGCTTTAACCAGAGTCTTACTAATACTCTTTATTATTCTATTAACAATCCCTCTAATTTTATTAATAGCACCCTAGCATCGACCTATAACGATAGTGTTCTTATCTTGTCTATTAACTCTACAATTTGGAGTTATTTAAACTCAAACCAAGCTGGTTGGAACTCTACTTTCAATTCCAGTTATAATAATTTACTTGGTCAGCAATGTTCTTCAGGAATGGTTGTTAATGGAACTTTGTCTAATGGAACTGTAAGTTGTATTGTTGATTCTACCGGTAGCTCTGGAAATATATTTAATCAAAACTTGAATACTAGCTCAAACGTTACCTTTGCTAATGTTTCGGCTTCTAATGGATTCTTCAGTCTTTTGGGAAGTGCAATTAATAGAATAAGCAGAATATTTGCTACAGATATAGATGTTTCGAATAATATTAGTGTTGCTGGAAATGTTTCTGCGCAGTACTATTTTGGTAGCTTGAATTGGTCTACGTTCCCTACTTCTTCTTGTACTGGAACTGACAAGGTTGTAAATGTACTTGCTAATGGAACTGTTAGCTGCGGAACTGATCAAACAGGCAGCGGATCCTCAACATCAGGCACAAATTTCATGAATATTTTAGCTGGAGCTGTGACTGATACTAACGCTCCAGCTACAGAAAGAATAGTTGGAAATAGTTATTATTTGGTTTGTACTAACGCTACAGGTTATGACACATTTAGATATGGGTTTGCCAGAGCTGCAACAAACGGAGCTGCCAGCGCTAAGATTTACATTAAATATATTGCAGCTCCTGCTTCTACAATTACTGGAAGTTCTTACACTAATTTATCTACATCAGGACCACAGATACTAAGTTATACTTCTGCAAACACAGCTACTTTATCTGATTTTTATGCAATGGATAACAACCTTGGAGACATTTGTATAGCTGCTTTCCAAGCTGAAGGAAATGGAGCTTTAGACCCTCAATGGAGAAACATATGGATAGAGTTGAGTTGAGATTAAAATGAAAAAAATAATTCTCTCGATTTTATTCACTTTATTATTAGTTCAAACTTCTTCAGGGATAACTGGAACATCTTCAAGTTATTTTGTACAAATGTTTGGAAATTCAGTTGCTACTGGGAGTGCTGACTCTAATAGGTATAGTGCAACATTTTTATCCGAGAATTTAGGAACAACTAATAATGCTTTGTCTACTGGTTTTATGAGCAACATAGGTTTTTTTGAGAGTCCTTACTTTACAACGGTTAGTATAGGTTCTTATTTAGTTTCTCCAAAGAGTGCAGTTATCGGATCTACAATTGCTTTGTCAATAACTGCTTCTAATGCTCAATCTGTTTGGGTAGAAATTACTGCCCCTAACTCGCAAATTCAAGTTTTAAATTTAGTTAATGGACAAGTCTTGAATTATTTACCAGTTCCATCTGTAATTGGAAGATATAATCTTGTATTTTATGCTCAAAGCTCGACTGGTGCTATTGCTTCTGTTTCAGATTATTTTGATTTAACTGAACAAATTATCTCTAGTACTTCTGGTTCTGGATCTTCTGGAAGCGGGAGCGGATCTAGCGGAGGAATTCAAAGTTGTACATATAATTGGGATTGTACTCCTTGGAGCCTTTGTTCTAATGGATTACAAACAAGAGTGTGTGCAAATATTGGAACTTGTATTGGACAGGAAAATAGACCTATAGAATCAATGTCTTGTAATCAAGCATTGTTTGATTTATCTATAGATTTAGAAGATATTCAAATCACTTTTGGTATTGTGAGATTTATTGTTAATCTTCAAGAGCAGTTTGGAGTTGAAGAGTTGGATGTTCATTTGAAATATTCAATAATAGATTCTGATAATTTTGAGATATTTAGTCAGATTGAGACTGCTGCAGTTAAGGAGTCATTGGAAATAGGAAAAGAGATTAGATTTAATTTGGAAGAAGGAGATTATATATTGAGAGTTGATGTTTTGTACGGTAATCTTCAGAGAGCTTTTGCCGAACAGAGTTTTACTGTTTCAGACAGATCTGGAATTACAAGTCTTGTATTTGTTGATTACATAAATTCTAGAAGAGTTGCTTTCTCAGTTATTCTTTTTGTAATTAGTTCGATAATGTTACTTGCAGGATATTATTATCCTATAAGATATAATAAATCAATTTCTAAACCTTCTAATTCAGTTAATGGATTATTAGGGTTAGATGTTTACACAAATAATGGTATGAAGATCGGAAAAGTTTATGATATTATTTTACATGACAACGTGATTTACGGGCTGGCCGTTCTTATTGATAAGACTGCTCCAATAAACCATGAGAAGGTTATGATAAAGTATGAATATGTAGATAACATCCATGATGTTGTGGTTATTGACTCAAGCATTTTGGAGCATAATCCTCATAAATCTACATAGATTTAAAAGGGATTTTTTATTCCAGAATATATGCGCCCGTAGCTCAGCCTGGATAGAGCATCGGACTTCTAATCCGGGGGTCGTAGGTTCAAATCCTATCGGGCGCGTTTTTCTTTACAAGACTTTATTAGAATACATCACTAAAAGTTCTGCAGAATTGCATCTTAGCTTTATCTAGATCCTTTTTTCCTTCTTGAGTTAGGGAATATACAATTGTTTTACCTTCTTTCTTTTCTTTAATTAATTTATTTTCTTTTAGTTGTTTTAATGCTGGATAGATTGTTCCTGGAGAAGGTTTGCAACCCTTTCTTTTTTCTAGCTCTAAGGCTATTTCCTGACCATGCATATCTTTTTTAGATAATATGAATAAGATTAGAAATGAAAGAAATCCCCTCATGTCGCAATATGATTTATCCATAAATCTTATTATCTTTAATTGTATTTAATCCTTTGTAAATATCGTATGACCGATATATTTATATATGATATATATCGTATATACGATACATGTTGAAAGGAGGTAAATTAAAATGGGTTGGCAATGTTACGGACAATCTTGCGAGTCTTCTAGTCGAGGGTTTCTAACTAAGAAAGAGAAAATAGAAATGTTAGAAGAATACAAGAAAAACCTTGAGCTTGAAACTAAAGGTGTAAGTGAGAAGATAAAAGATTTGTCTAATGATCAAGAAGACTAATAGTTGAGCTATTTTTTATTTTTCTTTTTTTATTATATTAAAAGCGCGGAACAGGATTCGAACCTGCGAATAGTTGGGCTGCAGCCAACCGCGTTAACCACTTCGCCATCCGCGCATAATAATTTGACTGGAGGTTGTTATTTAAAGCTTTATAGAAACATTTAAAGTAATAGTTTTTGTAAGAGATATATGGCTGAAAAGAAAGAAGTTCCTAAAATAAGCGTAGAGGATTTGGCTATATTTTGTAAAAGGCGTGGTTTTGTTTACCCCTCTGCTGAAATCTATGGCGGTATGGCAGGTATATGGGACTTTGGGCCTGTCGGAGTTGAATTAAAGAATAATATTAAGAAAGAATGGTGGGACTATTATGTAAAAAAAAGGGAAGATGTTGTAGGAATTGATGGAGCTATAATAACTCCTAGAAAACTTTGGGAAGCCTCCGGCCATTTATCTAGTTTTTATGATTTTGCAGTAAAATGTAAGAAATGTAAGAATGCTACAAAAATAGATTCTAACGAAGCTGGAAAAGTAAAATGTGATAAATGTGGTGGAGAATATGAAGTCTTGGGTAAATTTAACCAGTTATTTCCTTTACAAGTAGGAGCATTGAATCCTACTGAAGCTTATCTTAGGGGTGAAACTGCTCAGTTAATATTTGCTAATTTTAAGTTAGTACAAGAAAATGCAAGGATGAGTTTACCTTTTGGAATTGCTCAAATAGGAAAAGTATTCCGTAATGAAATATCGCCTAGAGAATTTATTTTTAGAGATAGAGAACTTGAACAAATGGAAATAGAGTATTTTATCGCTCCAAAACAGGAATGTCCTTATGAACTTATTGATCAAGAAATATTAATTTATTCTCAACAGATGCAGGTTAACAAGAAAGAAGCAATAAAGATGAAAATCTCTAAAGCTTTGAAAGATAAAATAATCTTGAGAGATTGGCATGCTTATTGGATAAGTCAACAACTTAATTGGTTTAACTCTTTAGGCCTTGACTTAGATAATTTTAGATTAAGACAACATTTAACTGATGAAAAAAGTCATTATTCTACAGATACTTGGGATCTAGAATACAAATTCCCTATGGGTTGGAAAGAATTACAGGGGTTTGCAGACCGCTCTAATTATGATTTAACTCAGCATCAAAAGTTTTCTGGAAAAAGTTTAGAAATGCAAGATCCTCGATTTGGAAAGGTTTTACCTGAAGTTGTTTGTGAACCTTCGCTGGGAGTTGAAAGGGCTTTTATGATTATACTGTTAGATGCTTATAATTATGATGTGAAAAGAGATAATGTTGTTTTGAAATTGCACCCCAAACTTGCTCCTATTAAAATAGGAGTTTTTCCTATTGTTAAGAAAGATGAGGAAGTTGTTAAATTGTCTAGGAAAGTTTTTGAAGAATTAAAAGAAGAATTTGAGACGGTTTATGATGATAGTGGTAGTATTGGTCGCAGATATGCTAGAAATGATGAAATTGGAACTCCTTATTGTATAACTATTGATGGAGATTCAATTAAAGGTAAAGATGTTACAATTAGAGATAGGGATACTACAAAACAGGTTCGCGTTAAAGTTAAGGACTTGATTGAAACAATTAGAAAGTTAATTAGTGGAAAACTTGCTTTTACAGACCTATAGTTTTAAATAGGGAATAATTGATTGGTTTTTATGGTTAAAAAGGAAAGACCTAGAATTCTTTTAGAGCTACGCGTTGAAGATGATGGAAAAATGCTTCTTGAACCAAGTAAACAAGTAGTAACTGGAGTAGCAATAGGAGAACCACAGAGAATGGTTGTAATCTGTGGTGATGAAGACGATTTTACACGCCGTATGGAAGAGATTCATCAAAAAGCTCCTCCTTTAGCAAATGCTTACTCTCCTGGTAGAACATTTGCGGAGGGAGATACAGAATGCCCTCTTTATTTTGAAATGAATAATGGAAGAGTTGAGAGGATTGATCAAACAGTACAATATTTTAGATTAGATGATAGATCTTTGAGACTAGCTAGACGGGCTATTTACTAAACTTCCCAAGAAACCACTTAGGTTTATAAATAAGGTATTCTAAAATAGATTATGGGGTTGATGGATTTAATAACTTGGCAGTATGCTTTTCTCTTTGGAGGGGCTATGTTTATATTCGGTTTGATTGCTCTTGCTTTTTGGATATGGATGCTCATTGATTGTGCTAAAAGAAACTTTAGAAATAATGTTGAGAAAGTAATCTGGATAATTGCTTTTATTTTCTTGGGTCTTCTTGGGGCGCTAGTTTATTTAATAGCCGTCAGGATGTACAACCCTTCTGGTTTATTTAAGAGGTAAAAAATGATAAAAAATGATATTTTTAGCAGTTCGAAACTAAACTGGCATGCCTGCGCATACAATATTTCTAAGTTTTGAACATGACTAAAACTCTTGGTTTTATTTCTTTGAAAGGCGGAGTGGGTAAAACTACAATGTCTGCTGCTGTTGCTACTCATCTTGCTAACGCTTATCACAAGAGGGTTTTGCTTGTAGATGCTAATTTCTCTGCTCCTAATTTGGGATTACATATGGATATTGTTTCTCCACAAAAAACAATTCATGATGTATTGGCCGGAGATCCTATTTCTTCTGCAATTCATTTACAATATGGTGTTGATGTTATTCCAGGTAACTTTTTAGATAATAAAGATTTGAATCCTATGCTTCTAAAAGATAGAATTGGACATATAAAGAAAGATTACGATTTTGTTATACTTGATTCTTCTCCTTCTTTAAATGACGAGATGCTTGCCACAATAATTGCTTCTGACCATATATTCGCTGTTTCTACCCCTGATTATCCTACATTAAGTTGTACCATTCGTGCTGCTCAACTTGCTAAGTCCAGACATAGACCAATAGCTGGAATAATTGTTAATCAGTCCCATGGACATTATGATATTAATTCTGAAGAGATTCAGGAATCTACTGGTATTCCTGTTGTTGCTAAGATTAAATATGATGAGATTCAGCATATGGCTTTAGCTGAAAGAGTTCCAGCTCCTTTGTTTGCTGGAAGAACAGCTTTTACAAGTGAAATAGATAAGTTTTGTCGTGCACTTCTTGGATTACCTGAGAAGTCTTCTTGGTTTGCTTCTCTTTTCTCTAAAGATGCAAAGCTTGAGAAAGTTAATAGAGCTTTGATGGCGCAGAGTTTCTATAAAGGTGTTTTCAAGTAGGATTAAGTATAAAAGTTAATTTTATTTGTTGGTTTTGTGAATAAAGATTTTATTATTGAAAAAACTAAAGATTTTGTTAAGTCTAAACTAGAAGGTGAAGGTTCTGGTCATGATTGGTGGCATATCTACAAGGTATGGAATAATGCTAAACATATTAATGAACATGAAAATGCAGATGGTTTTATTGTTGAATTGGGAGCTTTATTGCATGATATTGCTGACTGGAAATTTCATTCTTCTGATGTTGGACCTAGAATTGCTACTGAACATTTAGAATCTCTTGGAGTTGATAAAAAAACTATAGATCAAGTTTGTGAAATAATCAATACTATTTCTTTTAAGGGTGCTGGTAGTGAGAAACCAATGAAAACAGTTGAAGGAAAGATTGTTAGGGATGCTGATAGATTAGAAGCTTTAGGAGCTATTGGAATTGCGAGATGCTTTGCTTATGGTGGTCATAAGGGAAATCCCATTTATGTTCCTAATTTTAAAGCAAGAGATAATATGAATTTTGAAGAATATAAAAAGGAAAGTTCTCAAATAAATCATTTTTATGAAAAACTTTTATTGTTAAAGGATTTGATGCTTACTGAAACTGGTAAGAAAATTGCGATGAGAAGACATGAGTTTTTAGAGGAATATTTAAAGCAATTCTTTTTAGAATGGGATGGTAAGGCATAATGGTTAAATCGGATAATTGTGTTTTTTGCAGGATTGCTAAAGGTGATATTAAACAAGAGAAAATAATGGAAAGCGATAATTTCTTTGCTATTAGAGATATTCATCCTGATGCTCCAGGGCATTCTCTTGTTATACCTAAGAAGCATTTCGTTACTTTGCTTGATGTTCCTAATAAACTGGGAAATGAGATGCTTGAATTTACCAAGAAAGTTGCTTCAAGTTTAATGGATGATAAATATGGGGATGGATTTAATTTAGTTATGAATAATTTGCAAGTTGCTGGTCAAGTTGTTATGCATGCACATATTCATGTTATTCCTAGAAAAGAAGGCGATGGACTAAGATTTTTGACTAGAGTTTGATGTGTGACCGCACTATATCATGTCCATTTTGATGGGGATTTTCACAAAGTCTTTAGAAAATCAGTAATGAACTCGTAATCTTCTTCCTATAAAATCAATTTTTATAAGTACCCATTCTAATATGTGCCTTAAACGCTCTAAGTTGCCCCTTACTAAATGAAGTTGGATAACTATCAAAGATTTCATCAACAGGAATTCCATTTGAAAGAAAATCAATTGCTTCTTCTTTAGTTATTTTCTCTGCGGTTATATCTTCAGGATCTTCAACAACTACATCTTCTCCAGCATGTTTAGAATCATAAGTACCCATTGTTACATGAGCTTTCCAAGCAGCTAAAGGTTTTCCATTTACACCCCTATATTTATCTCTAACTTCATCAACAGTAGCACCACCTCTGAATTCTTCAATAGCTCTTTGCTTAGTGAGAACAGGTTTAGCAGATGAACCAAGAAAGACTCTCTGAGCAAGAGAACCGCCAGTAGCCCTTGATTTAAGCTTAGCAAATCTATCAATTCTTTTTTCCAATCTAGGCCGTTCAGATTTTGAGATATTATTTATATTGTCTAGATAGGGTTTACCATCTTTCAAAGAAATTTTTGGCATTCCTGAAAAATCAAAATGTTCAAATAAGTTAACATCTACCAACATAGGAGAACCATTGTCTCCAATGTAGGACATGCGCAATTGGTCCGCAGCAAAATATGCTCCAATATTTTGATAAAATAAAATATTTGCACATAAATTTAGAGCACTTACTACTTGAGGGCTAATTCTTTCTGAAGAACTACTATCAGAGGATCCAGAAAGAACATTTCTAATAATTGATTCAAGAGATTTCGTAGGATTTCTTTGTTTATCGACAAAGTCAACCAAAGTTTGCTTCAAAACTTGATGGACTAATAGGGGATTCCAAGAATCATCACCTTGGCTTAATCTAGAATAATTTGGATCAAAAGCTTGCTTAAAATATGAAATTTTTAGTAATGGATGTGGTTCACCTGTAGTAGTACCATCCATGAAAATAGCAGCAATCATACGAGAGATGAGATCACTACGATTATCTTCCCAAGAGCTTCCATCTTCAAAGGTAAGCTTTTGATGTTCATGTTGAAACCAATTACGAGTATAACCTCCTTCGCGCTTACCTAAGAACCATGTCGCAACAACACCTGAATCACCTAATATTTGATTAATAGCAATAGCTCTAAGAGCATCTCTTTCATCTAAACCGAATTGACCTTGATAATCTAAATTAATAACATCAAATTTTCCAGGATTGCTGAGAAAATATTCAAGAACTCCATTAGGAGAATATACTAAATTCACACCTAATTTTTTACCATCCACTAAATCTACTACATCTTTATCACGTTCAACAGCTACAATATTTTCTCTTCTAACTCCCAATGGATCCCATACTTGCTTTAATTCGGAATCTTCATGGCCTAAAAGTGTTACAACTTTTAGATTTTCTCTTTTCTTAGAAGAATATTTTGATTGAACGAATCCTCTAAGTCTGTTGCGAGCAGCATCCTTCGTTTTAAATGAATATGTTTCTTTCATTATAGGTTCCTAGTTTTATCTTAAAAATCTCACAAAACTACCTTATTTAAATATAACTAATAAGTAGTTACAAAAGAATAGCTTTAAATAGATATTTTAGTCGCCCCTTCTATGAAAAGTCGCAAATTGGAAGGAATTTTAGCAAGTGCCATTCCTTTAGTTGAAGCTATTTTTTACAGAAATTCAGCACCTCACACTCCTACAGAAAGAATAATTGGTTCTCCTGAACCATTAATTAATAGTCCAAATATTACTCCTTATGTAGGCAATTTTCCGGAAAGTTTTGCTATTCCTGCAATTGCAGGCTTTGTAGGAGATTATATTGAAGCTCAAGGTCATAGAACCGGAATAAAACTTTTACAAAAAATCGGGCAACACTTTCCAGAAGTTTCAGCAACCGCTGTAAGCACATATTTTGCTTTGGGAGAAACTATCTTGCCACAGATTTTGCCAGGTACAGCAGATATAAGGGATGTGCCTGTAGTTATAATCAGTGCACTTGCTGGATATATGCTTGCGAAAGTTGGTAGAAAATCAGGATTCAACAATAGACTGTATTCTATTTCAAAAAATGCAACTCAATAAATAAAGGATTATCGATACATTCCATTGCATCTTTTCCTTCTCGACAAACTTTAAAACCTCGCGCGATCCCACATCTTGTCGATGGCTGACAAGATCAATCCTTACAAAATTAAGGAGAAATAAAATTCATGAAAAAGCCTTTAGAAAAACAAAAACCTATTATATAATCTCGTCAAATGTATCTAAGAATTCTGAAAAATTTAGAGAGTTTATAGGTTTTATTAATCCTAAACATGAATTTAGATATCAAAATTATCTAAAAAATAAAATGGCGCTGGAGAGGATCAAACTCTCGACCCCGGCCTCATGAGAGCCGTGCTCTATCACTGAGCTACAGCGCCAAAAATAGATGCTCTGGAGCTTTTTTAAACACTGCGAATTGATGTTCGCAAGCTTAAAAATCGCTTTTATAGTGCAATTTTTAAAGATATTGTGCTATGATATTTTATGGCTACGCTTGAAGAAATTGTTGTTTCTCTGGGACAAGTAGGATTGTGGATACAGGCTGTTGGATTAATAGTAGTTTTGTGGATTATTGTTCAGTGTATTACTATGTATTTTAATCGCAAAAGAAGATTATTGCTTCAAGAAATTAATAAGAGGCTTAAGAGGGTTGAGGCTAAAATTAACAAACTAACTAATTAAGAATATGATGTTTCTTGAGCAACGTCTTCTGTTTTTCTTATCTTAACTTGAGGGTTTTCTCTTGTAATTCTTTCTGCTTTCTTTAGTCTTGCAATGTAACCAGCTATCTTATTTCTTACTTTTTTAGAAGGCATTGTTGAGCCTAGAATCTTTTTGTTTGGGTTAAAATCTTCAACAAATGAGTCTTCTTTTAACATGAGCTCCTTGCTAGCTCTTTTGACCATTAATTGTTTTATTCTACCCATATGAATTGACTTCGATTTGTGGGTTTAAAAGGCTTTTGGGTTAAATAAGGTTTAAAAAACATGTATAGCATGTGTATATACACATCTAAAATACTCTCTCAAAAACTATCTTTTTTCCCAACTTTCTTGGTTTAAGTAGACCTAAATCAACAAATTTGTTGAGATGGTTGGTAGCAGTAAGTCTTGAATTTGAGTTTATTATAGACATATACTCTTTTATAGTAATATTTTTCTCCCCTCTTTTGGTTACATGCTCTAGGCCTTTTTTTTGAAGAGGGCTTAAATGTTCTGATAAATCTAATGATTTGCCTATAATTTGAGAGTTTTCCCCGGTAGAAATATTTTGTCCGAAAAATCTTACCTTGAAGAAGTTTTTATCTGAAAAAAATTGTGGCTCTCTCAAACCCATTTTCATCATTGCATTAAGCATTTTCTTAATTCCTTGTCCTGATTGCTCCATTAAACCAAGATTATCTAACATTGAGCTTATTGATGGGTTTCTTCTTTTAGAGAGTCCTCCCTCTTTTATTTTTTCTATTTCAAGACCTTCAAGAAGACCTCCGGGATTTATTATTTCCAGATAATTATCAAATAACCTTATTGTTATAAAGGAATCATAAGCTGAATAGTCTCTGTGTGCAACTGCATTTGTTACAGCTTCTCTTATTGCATCCAAGGGATATTGATTTACTTCAATTCTTTGTAATCCTTCCATAAAGACCTTATTTTCAGTACTTAATCTTATTATTTCGACAGATTCCCTTATTTGATTTCCTATTTCTCCAGATATAATTCTTTTACTCTTAAGATTGTTTTCTCCTTCTGTATCTCCAGAATATATTAGTAAATTTATTTTGCTATTTTGAAAACAATCATTTGGCTCTTTTCCGAAGAGGAGTATTGCCGAATTTTTAACTTGGTTCCCATTACTAATCAAATTGAAAGTTGTAAGAAAATCTTTCATGTTATTATATGTTATTTTTTTATTTCTTCTACTGGTGTTGTATGCTTCAATATAGCTCTTTATTTTATTTTCCTCTAAATCATTGATAACTGCTTCACGATTATACAATTGAGCAGTTAAATTATCGAAACTTAGAGATTTGGATTTGAGCCTTGTTTCAGCTATCTCATCAGAGGACATCTTTGAATTACTCGAGCCAGATCTTTTATAATAAATTCCATTCCACCCATAAGGTTTCATGTACCCTTCTTTTACCTTTATTGCTATTATTTTGCTTTGTGGACTATGGTTTGTGAAATTTAACTCCACTTTTATACTATTATCATTTAGATTATTTTCAATATCAAAGACCTTTTTTCTTATTTCATCTTCATTACAATTTATTCCTAATGGAACTCCTTTGTTGTCTATGCCTACTAAGATTATTCCTCCATTTGAGGTGGACATTGCGGCAATAGTTTGAGCTAATTCATTGTGATTGAACGACTGTTTGAACTCTAAAAACTCGTCCTCTGGCCTATTTAGGAAGCTACCTATATCAAAAACCATATTTTCACAGGTAAATGCTCTTTTATTAATTTTTGGGTTAGAAATTGAGCTTTTAATTAGATATTTAAGGCTCTCTATCATTTAGTTGTATGGCTAAAAAGGTAACAGAACAAGAGAAATTTTATTTAAATATTAATCAATTTTTTGATGCTTTATGGAGTCTATGTTTTTTTATAATTATTTTTTATATTGTTTGGTACTTAATCATTTTTATTTTTTCTCCAAATGAACACTCTTTAATAATAACTCTTTTTGTAACGTTGGTTGTTATCTTTTTTATTAGACATTTTAAGAATTTTAATAGGCTAAAACAGAAACGCATTGTAAAAGGTTAAATTAAATAATTAGTTAAGCTTTTGATGTTTAATTAAATTACTCCATTCTTTATAGTAATTTAGGGCTTTTTTGTCAATATCTCCTGGTGAGATGATTAGAGCTGGCATTTTTTCTGCTTGTGCTTTCTGCAATGTATTTACAATGTCCTCTAATGTTATTTTCTTTTTGTCTTTTGCTACTAAGTATAGTTCTTGATGTCCAAAATTTGTGTTAACTTTTATTCTTGCTATGAACTCTTTCTTCTTTGCTAGAATCTCTTTTGTAATTGCATAGTCTTTTTCTCCAAGTGTTTTTCTTATTTTATCTAGAAATGCGGATGATACTTCTTTTTCTTTTGTTTTTTTCACTTCTTTAACTACTACTTGTTCTTCCTTTACTTGTTCTATTATTCTTTCTTGTTTTATTTCTTCTTTTACTACTTGTTTTACTTCAACTTTTGGATTGACTATTTTTTCTATTATTTCTTTTGCCTTTTCATTTGATAAGGTATGTATTTTCCAAAATATCTTTTCTTGATTGTTGTCTATTATTTTTATTGGAACTGCAAAATCTTTTATGCTTCTTAGAGCTACTCTTATTGCTGGTTCTTGTTCACTGTCTTGAAGAATTTCTTTTTCTTTTAGAAGTTTGAAAGCTTCTCTTTCTTTATGATTTAGGTATTCTGTGTATTTTTGGAGTTGTTCTTCTTGACCTTGAATATAATACAGTGGAGAGCCACCTACTCTCATGTTGCTTAATTTTAGTTTTTGTTCTCCTACTAACTCAGACATAAATGCAGCTGTAAAAATGTTATTTTGACCTATTGTACTTGCAACCCTTACAGGAAACTCTGGACCTCTTTGTTGAATAACCTCTAATATCTTGCTTTTAGTCTGCAGGACTTTTTGCATATCTGGCATAAGGAGGTAGTGAAATCCCTCTATAAATAGTTTTATGGCTTAGATTTAAAAATAGGGCTTTGAGCTTCAATATATGGTATTTTCAAAGTTACGCAAAGAATTACTAGCAACTTTAGGGGGACTTGCTTTAGCTGGTTGTAGCTCTGAAGAAGATATAATCGAAAAAGTTCCTATTCAATATAGAGCATCTGTTCAAAAGGCAATATCTTCAGCAGGAAATAATTCTAGTGAATTAATTAAGGCATTAGAAACTTTTAAAAACGATTCTGAAAAACTTGAGGCTACTAGTTTCTTGGTATCTGAAACTCCAAGGCGCATGCATAGAAAACATCCAGTTGATTGGACTTGGGATTTGGCTCATAAAGATTATACTGAGATAAGCGATGTAGCTGTTATAAAATCTAATGATTTGGTAGATAATGTTAATTGGGCATTTGTTGCAAGAGATAGATTTCCTTGGGCTAAGGAATTATATGATGGAAACAAACCATTATTCTTTAGCGGTGTTTTACCTTATAGATTAGGGACTTCTTCTATTCAACAACTTCCTGAAGATGTAGGACATTGGAGAGCTATTTTCTTAGATGAGAAAGTTTTTAGTGCTGTTAAGGAAAAATATGGATTAAAAACTGAATTTAAGGAAATAGAAGCAAAACTTGAAGACTTAGTAAACTCATACAAACAAGCTACTACTCCAGATAAAAAGGATGCTGTTTTAAAAGATTTTACTAGATTTGTAGAATTTGATTTTATGCCTACTAATGGTCTAAAATATTTTCCAAGAGGACCTGAAGAAAAAACCCTAGATGTTTTTCTTACTTCGGAAGTTAAAGATGGAGTTGTAAGAAGAGGCGGAAGATGTACAGATGGTGACAATAACTCTAGATATTTACATATGAGTGCAGGAATTCCTACATCTTCTATTCGTTTCATAGCCTGGCCTGCTGGAGATGATAATCATGAAGTTATGCGCGTTTTACTTCCTGGAAAACCTTTTGATATGTCTACTTGTATTCACGCAGATAACAATTCTGAACAATTAGAATATGTGGTTGGTAAGGTTGGTAAAGTATATGAAGAAACTTGGGGAACTCGCGATGCTTCTTCTGAAGTAGTTTGGAATTTGAAAGATGGAGAAGAATTGCCTTGGTATATTAATTTTTATTTAAGAACAAGATCTACAACAGATGTAACTGATAGATACGGACCTACTAGAAATGTTAAGATACAAACTCAAAGACCTGGGCAACTTATATATTTAGGTGTAATGAATAATAACTCAGATACTCCTCTTGGAACAGCTACTGTTGCTATAGATAGGGCAGATGAGAGAGGTATAGCAGAATTTGATAAAGTTGGAAGTGATAGTATATTTTACATACCTTATACTTATGATGAATTGAATGGTGAACCTATGGCTCGTGCTGTAAGTTTTCCATTCGTTTTAAGGAAAGATGGAACTGAAAGGATATTTGGATCTGGATTTGATGCAACAAAATATTCCCCATCTACTTTGACAGGATTGGAACCAGAGAGAATTTACGAATTATCAGGTTTTTTTGTACAAAGTGGTTGGAGTTTAAGATCTACTATAACTTCAAGAAATAATGGAACTGCTGATGTAAGTCTTGCTGATAGTGCTGTTTACGTTTTAAGAAGTAAATCTAATAATGGACTGATGTATTCTAGACCATTTGCTTTAACTGATGGTAAAATAGAGAAGTTCTAAGGTTTTAACCAAGAGATTTCGTAATACAGGACATCGTTTTCATCGTCAACTATGCCTATAAGTAGCTTCTTTTTTGTTGAATGTGCAACTCTGTTTTTTGCTGCAAAATCATGCCATGTGTGGGGTTCTGATTCTCTAACTGCATACGCTAGCCACAATGCGTGATCTTCTCCAGGCATCGATCCCTTTTTGTAAATTCTAAAGTCTGCTCCGAATTTTAGAGCTGTTTTTACAATATACCCCTTTTCTCTTAAGTTTTCAAATAGAGTTAGTTTTGTTTCAATTCTTTTGTCATGTTTTTTTGCTATGTTTATTGCTTTGTCAAAACTGATTTCTTTGTTTTTATAGTTTAAAATTAATTTCTTTTTACTTGCCAGGAACAGAGCTTCTACCCATGAATATTCTATTCTGTCTCTTGACTTTTCTCCAAATCTTGATTTTTCATACCATGAGAAAGCATCACTTGATGTTGAATGTATTTTTTCACTTGTAATATGTGCTATTATCATGTTCGAATAAGAAGACGAGAATATTTAAATATGAAGACCTTGAGGAAGTTATATGGAAGAAGAATTGTCTATGAGTGTTACATTGCATGAAGAAGAATTAGAAGACGGAAAGGTTTTTGTATCGGACTGCGTAGAACTTGGGGTAAGCGATTTTGGAGATACTATTGATGAGGCTATTAATAATTTGAAAAACGGAATTAATCTTCTTTTACGGGAGGCTCCTGAAAAGAGAAAGCTTTTGCAGAGGAAAGAGCCAGGGCTTGTTACGAGAGTAAGTCTCTGAAATTCAAACCTGCTTGTTTTTCTATACTCTTTAAGGTTCCTATTGGAATTATAGGTTTATGAAGTGGAATTACAACTGTTTTTTCTTCTTTTCTCATTATTAAATGTGTTCCACTTTGCCTGACTATTTTGAAGCCATTATTTTCTAATATTTTTACAACTTTTCAACTTCATTTTAAAGGAAGTAATTTGCAACTAGAAGATAAACTATTATGGATAAGGAGTCTGAAATAACTGTTCCGAACGGTCCTCCTCCTAATGCAGGATCTCCCCCTAATTTTTTAATTCCAAAGATTATGATAAAAGAACTTACTGTTGCTAAAGTTAAAGAAATGAAAGATGCTAAACTTATTATTGCAGCCATTCCTCTATCTTGCCAGAATGTTGAAACGGTAAGGAATAATAAAGCACTCATCATCAATGCTATTAGTATGCTTATTGTTGTTTGTTTAATCACATATTTGGAAGCATTCAAATCTTTACCCATTACAGCAATGTCTCTTACTAAAAGCGTCTGTATTTGAGTTCCTAATGCGTCGCTAATATAAACTACTACTGGTATAAAAAATGCAAGAATTATGTTATTTTCTAAAGTATTCTCAAATAGCCCAATAAAAGCTGCTGTTGCTAGAATTCCTATAAGACCACTTATTAACCAAGGTACTCTGTGAACTACGCTTTCCATTATAGGAACATGCATTGTGCTTTCATAGTCTAAATGAGCTCTATGAATACCTGCAAAATGGAAGCTGTCTTTAGTTGAAGAATGGTTAAGAATCTTTAAGATATTTTTACTTGACACTACACCTATTATTTTCTCATTTTCTACTATAGGGATTGCTTTTATTCCGTGTTTTAATGCTATGTGAGCTACTCTTTCAGTTTCTGTTTTGGCGGATGCAGTTATTACTCTTTTTTGCATAAACGCTTCTACTGGTGTTTTTGAATGAAATCTAAATAAATCTTTAATTGAAAATACTCCTATTAGTTTTCTATTCGCTTCCGTCACATAAATATAATCCATTACTTCATACAAATTTGACTTTTTTCTTAATAACTCAAATATTTCTGAAACTGGCTGATTTTTTCTTACTGCTAAAAAGTTCCTGTCCATTACTTCCCTTATTGGGATAGACAACAAAGACACCTTTTTCATATGATTATGTGTTATTGGAAACTTTTAAATTGGTGGGTTTTGTTGCTCTAATATGAAGCAAGTCAATTTTTCTTCAATAGATAAGAAATGGCAGAAAGAGTGGGAAAAAGCTAAAGTCTTTGAGGCAAAAGAGGATACTAAGAAAGAGAAATATTATGTTCTGGAGATGTATGCTTACCCTTCTGGTCAGGGTTTGCATATGGGTCATGCTTTCAACTATACTTTAGCTGATATTTTGGCTCGTTTCAAAAGAATGAATGGAAAATCTATATTATATCCTACTGGTTATGATAGCTTCGGTTTACCTGCTGAAAATGCTGCGATAAAAGAAGGAGTTCATCCTAGAAAGTATACTGATTCTGCAGTAAAAAACTTTATTCAACAGCAGAAATCTTTAGGTTTGAGTTACGATTGGAGTAGATTGTTATGGAGTCACGACCCTAAGTATTACAAATGGAATCAATATTTCTTTTTGCAGTTTTTGAAGAAAGATCTTGTTTACAGAAAAGAATCTCCTGTTAATTGGTGTTCTAAATGTGAAAGCGTATTGGCAAATGAACAAGTTCATGACGGAAAATGCTGGAGACACAAAGATACTGAGGTAAATATTAGAAATTTAGAACAATGGTTTATCAAGACTACAAAATATGCTGATGAACTTTTGAAAGATGTTGATGCATTGGACTGGCCTGAAAGGATAAAAGCAATGCAAAAGAATTGGATTGGAAAAAGTGAAGGCACTGAAGTATTGTTTGAAATAAATGGAGAAAAATGGCCTATATTTACGACTAGAATTGATACTTTATTTGGAGTTACCTTTTTAGTTATTAGCGCCCAACATTCCCGTTTGAATGAACTTGTTACTAAAGAACAGAAAAAACATGTTGATGCATTCTTGAAGAAAGTTAAATCGACTAAGCAAGAAGACATGAATAAGATGGAAAAAGAAGGAGTATTTACTGGAAGTTATGCATTACATCCTTTGACTGGAAAGAAAATACCTATTTGGACTGGAAACTTTGTTCTAGCAGATTATGGTTCTGGAGTTGTTATGGCTGTTCCTGCTCATGATGAACGCGATTTTGCCTTCGCGAAGAAATATGACTTGCCAATACACGAGGTTGTTGTTCCAAACAGAATTGATAAGAAAAATCCTCCTGTTAAAGGTAAAGCTTCTAAAGAAAGAAAAAATGTCCAAGCAATTGTTAGAAATCCTAAAACTGGAAAAATATTGTTTTTGAAGTCTTTCGAACATAAATGGATAACTCTACCTATGGGTGGAGTTGAAGGAAATGAAAGCGTCATTGATGCTGCTAAGAGAGAGGTCAAGGAAGAAACAGGTTACACTAACTTGAAATATGTTAAAACTCTTGGCGGCCAGATACGCGCAGAATATTTTGCAAATCACAAAGATGAAAATAGAGTTTCGTATACTAATGCGGTTATGTTTGATTTAGTTGATGAAAAGAAGGCTAAGCTTGCTAAGGATGAAGAAGGGAAACATGAAATTATGTGGCTTGACAAAAAAGATGTTGTTTATCCTTACATTGTACATGCTGAATTAAATGACTGGTTACACAGATGGGATAAAGAAGACCATGCTTATACTGATTATGGTGTTTTGATTAACTCTGGTGACTTTAATGGCTTGACAAGTGAAGAGGCTATTAAACATATTCAGATTGTTTTGAAAGAAAAGAAACTTGGTAATGCTGTTACAAATTATAAGTTGCGTGATTGGTTAATTTCTAGACAGAGATATTGGGGAACACCTATTCCTATAATATATTGTACGGACTGCGGAACTGTGCCTGTTCCTGAAAAAGACTTACCTATTTTATTACCTGAAAAAGTTACTTTTGGAAAAGGAAATCCTCTTCTGACAAATGATAAATTTGTGAAAGCTAAATGTCCTAATTGTGGTAAAAGCGGAAGACGTGAAACAGACACAATGGATACTTTTATGGATTCAAGCTGGTATTATTTAAGGTTTACAGATACTCATAATGATAAACTTCCATTATCTGTTGACTCTATTTCTTCATGGTTACCTGTCGACTTTTATATTGGTGGGGCTGAACATGCTTGTATGCATTTAATTTATGCTAGATTCTTTACCAAAGCTCTCCGTGATCTAGGATATTTGAAAATTAATGAGCCATTTACTAGGCTGTATAATCAGGGGATGATTCATGCTGAAGATGGTTTTGTAATGTCTAAATCTAGAGGGAATGTTATTAATCCTTTAGATATAGTTAAGAAATACAGTGCAGATACACTCAGGTTGTTTTTGGTTAGTGTAGGTTCTCCAGATAAAGATTTTAATTGGAGTCCTACGGGTCTAGAATCGATGTATCGATTCATCAATAGAGTCTGGAATTATGCAAATAGTGTTAAGTTTAGTGAATCTTCTGCTAGAATTCAGCATAAAGTGAATAAATCTATTATTGAAGTAACTAATGAAATTAAAAATATTAATTATAATATGGCTGTGATTAAATTACGCGCTCTTTTTGATAGTTTTGAAGATGATATAGATAAAGGGGATTTTGCTATATTCTTACAACTACTTTCTCCATTTGCACCTCATATTGCTGAAGAGTTATGGCACAATGTTCTTGGATATAACACATTTGTAAGTTTGAGTGAATGGCCTACCGCAGATACTAAGAGGATAAATGATAATATTGATAAAATTGAAGAAAGCTTTGAAAAAACTGTTTCTGATATACAGAATGTACTTCGAATTGTTAAAGATAAGGAAAGAAAAGATGTTAAACATATCTATCTTTATGCTATTCCTCCTGAAGTAAAGAATTTTGATAAAGAAGTATTAACTAAAAGACTTGGAATTGACGTTTCTATTTTTGCTGTTAATGATAATAAGAAGTATGACCCGTCTGGCAAAGCTTCTAAGGCTAAGCCTGGAAAGCCAGCTATTTATGTTGAATAGTTAGTTAACTTTAAAAAATATAATTTATTGTTCTGTTTTCATGAAGATTTATCTTATACAACCAGGTCAGAATGAGGAAGGTAGCCTTACTGAAAAGGGAAGATGGGAGCTTAATACACTTACTAGACGGTTAATTAATGATAAGATAAACGTGAATAGGATTTATGTTAATGGACATAGCATTTCTAGGCAAACAGGTGATATGTTGAGCAAGGCTCTTGAAGTTCCAATTATAAGTGATGAAAGGTTCTCGGAAATAGGAAAAGATGTTATTTTAGGCAATTTTAATGAACTTGATTTTGAAAATTTGCAGTGTGTTAATTTATTTGTAGATGAAATTGTTTGTAGAAAGAATGATGCTATGGTAACTATTGGGGGAGGAGTTCATAGAGTTATAATTAGCAGACTAACTGGAATGTCGTTGGAAGAAACGAGACATTTTTCCCTTACACCTGCTGGAATTTCCACTTTATATTATGATAATAGCACTGGAAGATGGAGAATCAACTCTCTTAACGATGTGAATCATTTAAGACTTCCTTAGTTACATGTTTTTGTCTTTTTTTGGTGAAACTGTTTATAAATAACTTGATTGTCACTGAAAAGTTATCTGCTATTTAATAATCAATATTCTTTGAATTATATGTTGAAGTTTATTGTTTGTATATAAAGTTCTTTGGTGTCTGAATGTCATGGAGGTGATGAGATGGCTAATGTGAATGGGCTTCGTGATAGAAGAGTTGTAGCTCTTGTTGAAAAGTTAGAGGTAGTAGACTCTTTCTATGGAATAACACCCGAAGAACGCAATGTTTTAGATGTTATCCATGGAGTTTCTGATTTTGCTGAGGAATCAGAAGAATAGGTATTTTTATTAATGTCAAAGTGTATCTTGATAGAACACTTTGATCATTCAAAAAACCAAATGCAAGGTTTTTTTAACTTTATTTTTTTTGAGCTTTTATGGACGTTTCGATTCTTGTTTTAGCTTTGGTTCAGGGGATACTGGAGTGGTTTCCTGTTTCTAGCTCAGGACATCTTTACATTTTTGAATTGCTTCTTGGAGTTAAAAGTGGTTTAGATCTTGAGGTTGCTTTACATTTTGGCACATTAATGGCTGTTTTTGTGTATTTTAGAAAAGATATTGTAAATATAGTAAGAGATTTAATTCACTCTAAGTGGAAAACTAACAATTCTAGGCTAGGTTTTTTAATTATAATTGCAAGCATTCCTGCAGCTATATTTGGATTCTTATTTAGAAGTTACTTTGAAATATCTTCTACTTTTATTGTTTTGGGTTTTGGATGGGTTGTTACAAGTACAGCTTTGTTTATTGGTGCTTTTTCAAATACTAAATTGAATAATGCTTCGTCTCTTAGTTTTTCTAAAGCCTTACTTGTCGGATTTGCTCAAGTTATATCTTTAGTTCCTGGAGTTTCTAGAAGCGGAATGACTATATCTTCAGGATTGTTATTTGGATTGAATGAAAAAGATGCTTTGAAATTTTCTTATTTGCTTTCTGTTCCAGCGATAATCGGAGCTAATATAGTGACTTTTGGGAATAGGACAATTCCTTCTGACTTTTTGATTCCTTCTTTAGTGTGTTTTTTGGTTGGGTTGATTTTTATTAATATATCTTTTAATTATGTTCTTAATAATAAAAGAAACTTGATTTGGTTTGGAATTTATACTTTGATACTGGGAATTATTTGTATTATTTTTAGCTTTTGATAGATTATCTTTTCTTGTAACCAAATTTATTATCATATTCTGGGTGACTTATTAGGTCTAGAATAAAACAAATAATTTCTATTTGATCTCCCTTTACTGTGTAAATCATGCGCCAGAAATTTGAAAGTTCTGTTCTGAACAAATTAGACACATTGTGTTTTATTATATATTCTTTAGGAATTAGATGTTTTTGTATGTTTTCTCCATAAAATGGATTTAATTTTATGAACTCGATTTTTCGTTTTATAGATTTCAATAATTGCATTTCTTCAGTACTATCTTTTCCATGTGAAACTTGAAGCCCTACAATTTCATTTAACTTTTTGAATTCTTCCAGTGCATTTCCAATAATAACAGCCCTTATTGGTTTATTCATACTTCTATTCCTTTTTTAATTAATTCGTTGAGTTCTTTTCTTTCAGCAAAAACCCACAAAATTCCTTTTGTGCTAATAATTACTTTTCCGCTAAATTGTAAGTAATCTATAATTTGTATTAATGTAGAGTGCATTACTTTTTTCGGAAGTTTTCTTTTTAGTTCTGCTATTGAGACTATCTCTTTTGCATTTTTGAGTTCTTGTTCTACCATTAAAACTGTGTTTAATGTTGGAGAATGCTCTATCTTTTTCACAATGATGGTTTTTGATTTCATTTTTATACTCTTTAAGTATATACTTATAGCTATTAGAGATATTTAAATGTTTTGATTTACTTAGAAATATTTATAAATTGCGTCTCTCTCTTATGAATTCAGATAGATTGTTGAGGATTTTAATAGTTGTTTTTTTGATTCTTTTTGGCGCTTGGGTTTATTATGATAACTTTGTGTCGCTAAGTCCATTGGGAAAAAATTCAGAAAGTTTTTCATGCTATTGTCCTATAAAAGTGGGAGATACCTCTACTGGTCTAAACGGCGAGTTTAAGGTCATTGCATTAATCCAAATGAGTGTAATAGCAATAGCTTCTCATGTTCGGTTCGTTATTGTTATGCAATAGGGGCTGGAAGATATGATCAATCAAGATATAGATGTGCGACTCCTGGTTTTTAGTCTAATCTTCAACTATTGCTTTAATTCTTCTTACACCTGCTGAAACTGAAGATTGTTCTATTATTTTTATTCTACCTATTTCTTTTGTATTTTTTACGTGAGGGCCTGTACATATTTCTCTACTGAAATAACCTTTCTTTTCATCTTTGTCAACTACTGTGTAAACTGAGACTCTTTCAGGGTATTTATGACCAAATTCTCCCTTTGCTCCTGATTCTATTGCATCTTTATATGGAATTTCTTCGGATTTTACTTGCAAACCTTTCTTTACGACTTTATTTACTAAATCTTCAATCTTTTTGACTTCTTCATCTGTTAATTTTCTATTAAATACAAAGTCAAATCTTGTTCTTTCAGGAGTTATGTTAGAACCTCTTTGAGCCACTTCCGGACCTAGGACTCTTGATAGAGCTTCATTAAGAAGATGAGTAGTTGTGTGCAGTCTTGTTGTTTTTTCAGAATGATCTGCTAGTCCTGATTTGAATGCTCCTGCTGAAGTTGTTCTTGATAATTCTTGATGCTTTCTATACTCCTGTTCAAATTCTTTCTCATCTAAGTCTAATCCTTCTTCAGTCATTAATATTTCTTTAGTCATCTCAATTGGAAAACCATATGACTGATAAAGTAAAAATGCTGTTTTACCAGAAAATAAATCTTTTATACTAATAGAATGGCTTTCTTTTTTTAAAATGCTCATTCCTTTATCTAATGTTTTTAGGAATTTTGATTCTTCTTTATCTAATTCATCTAATATCTTCTTTCTATTTTCTTTTAATTCTTTATAATCTTGATAAATATCAAATATAGGTTCAGAAACCTTTGAGGTGAAATTTGTTTCAATTTTTAATAGTTTGCCGTATCTGATTGCTCTTCTAATTAATCTTCGTAAAACATACTCTCTTCCTGTATTACCTGGTGTAACACCATCTGCAATTATGAAGCTTGCAGCTTTAATATGGTCTGCAAGAATTCTCATCTCTTTCTTATGGTCTTCATATTTTTTACCTGATATTTTTTCTATTTCTTTTATTATTGGTTGCCAAACTTCTGTTAAGTAATTATCATCGAGGCTGTTTAATGCTGCTAATGTTCTTTCTAACCCCATTCCAGTGTCTATGCTTTTTTGTTTTAATGGGGTGTATTTTCCATCACTTGTTTTTTCATATTGCATGAAGACATTGTTCCAGATTTCTACCCAGCCTTTTCCACCAGTTGCTAAAGTAGAGTCATTTGGATTAAATCTTTCTGGTACTTTGCTTTTATCCATCCAATAGAATATTTCAGTATCTGGACCACATGGGCCTGAGTTTCCTGCTGGTCCCCACCAGTTGTCTTCATTAAGGTTAATAATTTTCTCTTGTGGCACATTTAGATTCTTCCATATTTCTTTTGATTCGTTATCTACTGATATTTTTTTATTCATATCTCCTGAAAATATTGTAAATGCTAATCTTTTCTTATCCAAACCCAACCATTTTTTTGAAGTTAAAAATTCATAACTGAAATTTATTGATTCTTCTTTCCAATAGTCTCCTAGAGACCAATTACCAAGCATTTCAAAGAATGTATGGTGTGTCGTGTCTCCAACCTCATCTATGTCCCCTGTTCTAATACAACGCTGAACGTTTACTAGACGCTTTCCTAATGGGTGCTTTTGACCCGATAAATATAGGACAAGAGGGTGCATACCTGCTGTTGTAAAAAGAACAGTAGGGTCATTTATAGGAATTAAAGAAGAATTAGGAATCTCTTTATGATCCTTTGATTTGAAAAAATCTATATATTTTTTAATTAATTCTTTTCTAGTTATCATATATAAGACTGATTTATGCTGTTTTTAAATTATTTTATTAGCCACCAAGCATAGCTATCTTCTTTCTTATATTTTGTATTTCTTGCTCTAATGTATCTCTCTTTCCAGGTGTAGTTTTTACTGTTTCTGTTGCTATAATTGCTTTTTCTTTTACATGAGGTATATATTGAATCATTATTTCCATTTCTTTTCTCAAATCAAGAATTACCTTTTTTAGAAGGTTCTTTAGTGCAAGTTCCTCTTTTCTTAGTTTTTTGTAAGAATTGTATTTCTTTAAAGAAGTTAAAATTTCCATCTCTGCATAAAGAAGGTGTTTTTTTCCTGCAACGACATTTGGTTTTTCTAAACCGACAAATTGTTCTTCAGTAGGCATTTTCAAATATCTCTTTATTTATAAAGAGTATTCTCGCCTTTATACTTTCAATATCTTTTTCCCAGCTTGTTATTTCCGTGTCTTCTTTTGTTTTAATATCTTTAATCATTCTAAGAAGCTCATCCATTTCATCAAGCTTTTCAGATATTTTTACAAGCGAGTCACGTGCTTCTCTGAATTTCTCTAGTTTTATAAATAATGGTCTTTTTTCGCTCACTTGACTATTTGGGGCTGTTATTCTTAATGCTTCTACCATTGAAGCTTTAGGTATCTGCATTGGTCTGGATTGAAAGTCATCCATTTCCATTGTTCTCATAGGTCTCATTTGGATAGGTTCTTGGTTCCATTCAGACAATTCAGGGAGGTTTTTATCCTCATCTTCTACTGCACTTTTTATCATGCTTTGACTAAATCCTTTGTTCATCAAGGAATCAGGGAATGAAGGTAATCCGTGCACTTCCTCTTGTGCTGATTCTATTGGAGGTAACATTGTTCTTTGATAGTCTCTCATTGAAGGAGCACCAGACACTGGTAACTCAGGAAGCTCAGACTCAGAATCTTTCTTTTTTCCAAACATATTTTGATATATTTCAAAGTTTATTTATATAGGTTTATCTTAATTGTATAGGGGTTACACTTTTTAATATCAAAGTGTGTTCTGATAGACACTTTGAATATCCAAAAAACTAATTATTCAACTAAAAGTTTTTTTGATAGAAAGGTTTTTATTGTTGGTTTGTTGAAAGTTTTTATGCTTGAGAAATTTTTGAAGGAATATGTTTCTATCGTCGCTGGGTCTGGAACAGACAAAATAGTTGATGTTTTATTCAAAAAGAAGAATGTTAACGAATTCCTTATTGCTAAGAAGTTGAATATGACAATTAATCAAACAAGGAATATTCTTTACAAGCTTGCTGACAGCGGACTTGTACGCTTTATGAGAAAGAAGGATTTGAAGAGCGGTGGCTGGTATACTTATTTTTGGACTCTTGATGAGTATAAATGTCTCGTTAATTATAAGGCTTCTATTACTAATGAGATATCGATACAGGAGAGTGTTCTTTCTGCTAGAAAAACAAGACAATTTTATGTATGTAAGAATTGCAATATAGAAGTCTCTGATGAGCAAGCATTGCTTAACGAGTTTACATGTACTGAATGTGGAGAGGTCTATTCTTTGAAGGATTCTGCTGAAGGAGTTAAAGAGATAGAAAGAATTATACTAAAACTTACAGAAAGGTCTTCTCAAATACAGGCAGAAATAGATAAGATTACTCCTGCTAAACCTGTTAAAGAAGTTAAGAAGGATAAAGCTAAGAGAACTAAGAAACATTCTAAATCTAAATCTCCTAAAAAGGCCAAAAAACCTAGCAAAAAACCTGCTTCTAAGAAGAGGAAAAAGAAATAACTAATGGTAATTAGAAGAGATTACAGACGTAACGTTGCGTCTAATTATAGTAGAAGAGCTCTTAGTTTAACTACTTCTATTATTATATTAAATGTAGTTTTGTTTTTTATCATTTCAATTATTTCTATCTTCTATAATGGTTTGATTAATTATATTGCAGTTAAACCTTCTTCTGTTTTATCCGGAGAAAATATTTGGACCGTTTTTACAAGTATAGTAATGCATGGTAGTCTTTTCCACTTATTTGTTAATATGTTATCTTTGTTTTTTCTTGGAGGTTTGACTGAAAAGATTATAGGGAGGAAAAGATTCTTGTGGTTTTATTTAGTTGCTGGAATAGTTGGATCTTTGTTTTTTGTTTTATTTGCTTATATCGGACAATTTGTTCCAAGAGGAGACTTTATCTTTGGAGGAATAGATGATTATGCTGTAGGGGCTAGCGGAGCTATTTTCGGGATATTGGGAATACTTGCTACTCTTTTGCCAAAAAAGAGAGTTTATCTCATAATAGGACCTCTGATAGTAATTGTTTTACAGGTTTTAGTTGCTGGAATTCTACCTTCTATTTCAAATATTGTTGACATCATAGGCGGAATATTAATTTTTGTAATGATATTCTCTATGTTCTCTCCAAATGCTGGATTTAGAAGAATTGCAATGCCTTTGAAACTTCCATTCTGGCTTGCACCTATTATAGCAATAGTTCCATTATTAGCTATAGGTTTCTTTGTCAAACTTCCTATTGGGAATATGGCTCACTTTGGTGGTTTGGTTGTTGGACTGTTGTATGGTACATACCTCAGAAGTAAATATAAACAAAAGGTTAAATTGCTCAATAAGGTTATAAAATAATGGTTAAAAAGAACAAGTCTTGGAAAAAGGATTTTGCTGATTCTTTTAGTGAATCCTTAAGTTATATTTCATTGCATAAAAAATATATTTATATCTCTGTAATTATATTTTTCATAAGTGCTGTTTTTGGGTATTTTAGTTCTGAAAGACTTGGTTTTTTAGATGAACAATTAAGAGAGATAGCTCTTAAGACTCAGGGTCTTGATGCTCTAGAGCTTCTTTGGTTTATTTTTAGCAATAATGTTACAAGTGCCTTGTCAGTTTTGTTTTTAGGCATTTTCTTTGGTATTTTTCCTTTTTTCAATGCAGTATTTAATGGTGCTATATTAGGGTATGTTTATTCTAAAGCTGTGCCTGTTGCTGGATTCTTAGTAATATGGAGAATAATACCCCATGGGATATTTGAGTTGCCTGCAATATTTATTTCTCTAGGTTTGGGTATTCATTTAGGGATGTCTTTCTTTAGCAAAGAAAAAATTGTTACTCTTAAGCATAGACTTAGAAACTCCTTGAAAGCTTTCTTGGCTGTTGTTGTACCATTGCTTATGCTTGCTGCAGTTATTG